>Ga0209420_1000040_pt1 | contig 79764 bp, 69 predicted proteins | sample BlaSpr_A8_OM1_O1_FD_187972 | JGI IMG/M metagenome (GOLD analysis project Ga0209420, IMG submission 187972) | Forest soil microbial communities from Thunder Bay, Ontario, Canada - Black Spruce, Ontario site 2_A8_OM1_O1 (SPAdes) (version 2) | ecosystem: Environmental > Terrestrial > Soil > Boreal... | reverse complement strand
AAATAGAGATAGGGAGACGGATTCACCACACGGAGCGCGCGGTAGATTTCGAAAGGATGGGTATCTGTCTGCGCCGAAAATCTCTGACTGGGAACTACCTGAAAAATATCGCCGGCGCGAATATAGTTCTTTGCTTTCCGCACGGCCGCTAGGTACTTGCTCTTAGTGAAATTGGATTTGAATCGTAGTGCGGCGCGTTTACGAGACCGGGGCTGACGCGGCGCTGGACCTGCTAACACCCTGTGCGTCTTTTGGATTTCGCGGACTGCCGCATCATATTTCTGGCGCAGGGTTCCGGGACCCTCGGTAAAAACGTTGTGTACGATCCACAGACGATGTTGCACGTGATCAAAGGCGACTAACCCCGGATAGAACATCAGTACGCAATCATCGAGGCCCAAGTCGTCATGGCCGGACGCCGGAATGCGCTCAGCCAGACGCACCATATCGTAGGCAAAGTAACCGATTGCGCCGCCCGTAAGCGGGGGCAAGCCTGGAACGCGAACTGGTTTATAACGCGAGGTTAGGCGTCGCAAATTGTCGATGGGATCGCCGTCCAGAAGCTTACGACCGTGAATTGTTTCGAGCGAACAATTGCGGCCGCGCGCGCGGAACACTTCTGCCGGATTGGCTCCCGTAAATGTGTAACGGGCTACCGTCTCTCCGCCTGCGACACTTTCCAACAAGAAGGAATATTTTGATTTGTGCCCGAGGCGAAGATAAGCGGCTACAGGCGTTAGCAGATCCGCGGTAAAAGTTTCATAAACCGGTACGAGATTCCCCTGCTTCGCGAGTTTAGAAAAAGTGGTGAAGTTAGGCTGAATCACGGCTTGGCCTGTAGGCGTCCGGTTTCGGCCCGAAGCGCTTGTAGAACGGCCTTGCGCATAGCCGCAGCGGGCGCGCGCTGGCTGGTCCATATCTCCCACTGCGCGGTGCCCTGCGCCAGGAACATTTCCAGACCCGACACCGTTTCGATGCCGCGTCGCGAAGCAAGTTGCAAAAGCTTAGTTTTAACAGGACGATAAATTAAGTCGAACACAAGCCTGCAATTTAACTCGTGCGCCGCCAGAGGCGAATTTTCGGTTTTCCGATACATGCCAACTGGAGTGGCATTAATGATGGCGTCGAAAAATTCGCTCTTCAACTCAGAACGTGGAACCTCTTGTCCACTCACCGCCTGCGCGAGTTTCTTTGCCTCCTTCGGCCTCCTCGCACAAATACAGACGGAAGTTCCAGACTGTGCCAGCGCAAAGGCCACGGCTCGCGCCGCGCCTCCCGCGCCTAGAATCAATACGCGGCTTTGAGAAAGAGTAAGGCGTTCTTGGAGTGCGCGAAGCACGCCGACGTAATCCGTGTTGTACCCGCAAAGATTTCCGGCAGCGTTGACCACAACGGTGTTGACCGCGCCGATAGCGGCAGCCAGCGGGTCGCAACTATCGAGATAACGCAGGATTTTCTGCTTATGCGGCAGGGTCACGCTAAATCCTCGGATGCCCAACGGTTTTACAGCGCCGAGGAAATCCCGAAGATCATGGACCAAAAAAGGAAAATAGACGGCATCCATCTTGTGAGCTTGGAAACCCGCGTTCTGCAGTTGCGGTGAAAGGGAATGAACTATCGGATTTCCGATGACGCCGTACACACGGGTCTTGCCGCTGATCTGATCTACCTTAAAGAGATGTTTGAGAGCGTCGAGCGACACTTGGCCGGGCGCGGTTGCGTTTTCCACCGGAGCGTAGGTGAGTGCACTACCTGCGCGCAGAGACAGACAACGCAACGGCAGCACAACATCGCCCATTGGTATGACGATGGTGTTTCGTTTGAGTCGCGCCAGGCCGAGCAGTTTCACACCAGCGCTGAGGGAGCCACAGTTCGCCGCAATTTTAATCACCTGGGGCCGAACCTTCCAAAGATCGGCCACCACACGCCGCTGGTTTGCCGGACTTGAGCGAAAGAAGTGCGCCGAGGCGATCCGGCGTCCAGCACCTAGCAATACATTCAGCAGTTCCGGTGTACATTTTGAGCTACTTTCGATTTCAAGGTCGTACCAGGCACATCCCGCTCGGAGTGCCTGGGCAAGAACGAGCAGTTGACTCGCGATGGGACCGCGAAAGCGCCCTCCCGCTTGTCGACGGCGGCAAGTAGCGATCAGAGTGGCGCGTGGCTGCTTCGTTGCAAGTCGCTGGAGCAGGACATGAATCTCGCGCTCATCTCTAAGCCAATCGAGGCGCAATTCTACTGTGCGAGTGTGCCGAACGGCACGCGTGAGCTGGTTCCACATGGAACCTGAGCTCTCCGCGGCGACAACAGCGCAAATTTTGTCCCTTCCAATCGCTGCCATGAGGTCTAGTGACCCTGCAGAAGCCCAACGAATGCCTCCGCTCCGATCCGTGCCCATTAATTGGTTCAGAGGCGGGCGAGTTACCGGCTTGTCGAACCGAGCTGCGAAACCTGCCCCTAAGTACAGGTAATTCAGGCTTCTATCACGTGGTGCACAATGTGTAAAGCGTCGGTGACCATTGTATTGACGGGGTCTAGTACGTCTATTACAGTCGATTCATCGAGATTACTTCGGGGAGCCCGTTTCCGGGGCCTATGATTCAAAGGAGCAAGCGTTATGCGTGGGAAAATTGTCCTTGCCGGTTTAATCCTTAGCCTATCTGGCGTCGTAGCGTCGGCGCAAGATCAGACCGCGGTGCCCATACGAAACGACCTGTATTGCTCGGGCACGGTTTCGACCGAGGCGGTCCCGCACGACACCTTTGTTATTACAGGCGAAGGCTCAAACTACAAGGTTACCTTTCAAGAGGGCGACTACGTTTACGTCAATAGAGGCGCTAAGCAAGGGGTAAAAGTCGGAGACGAGTTTTCCGCAATACGCCACACCGAAGACGCTGTTAAGACGGAATGGACCAAGTGGCAATTCCTCATTCTTAAGAAAATGGGAACCATGTGGGAGGACGAAGGGCGAGTCAGAGTCGTGGTGGTTCATCCCGACACGTCGATCGGGCAAGTAGAAAAATCCTGCCAGTACCTGCAGCGCGGCGATATTCTTTTGCCTTTTGCGGAACGGCCCGCACCGCCGCTTAAGTCCGAAACCAACTTTGACCGCTTCGCACCGCCGTCGGGCAAAGCGACGGCCATGATCATCACGGGCAAAGGGTACCTCTCTGAACTTGGCTCCAATGATGTGTTTTATGTGAATTTAGGCAGCGCGCAGGGAGTGAAAGTAGGCGATTATTTCCGAATCTTCCGTTATACGGGCACCGAGCATGAATACGCTTATCAAACCGAGAGGTTCGCGTTTAATGTGGATGCTTGGGCCGGAGTGTATGGGTACGGAAGCGTGCCGGCAAAGTATAAATGGGACAACACGCCGCGTGAGGTTATTGGCGAAGGAATAGTTGTGCGCACGGCTCCAAACTCCTCGTCCGTACTTCTCACATTCTGCTTGCGAGAGGCCTACGCAGGCGATTATGTTGAGATCGAGTAAGTAGATTTGCTTCCGTCTGTCAGCTAGCCAGGAAATCCGCTTCGCTGAAGACTTCCGCGGTAAAAGTTCGAATTTGCGTTCCCGCATCTTTCCAGGCGTTCTTGGAAAGTCCAGCCTTAACACAGGTTTCTTCCAGAAATCGTTCCGCATTCCAACGGAATTGCGTGGCAACTTGCGGTAAAAGCACTCCGCGCTTCCATCCGCAACTTACGATCAGGCCATGTTTTCCGGGCTCGATTTCTCGCTGGGTCGCATTGGCAGGCTGCGAAAGCACTGAAAGTTCTATTTCGATACCGGGAAGTTCGTCGATGCGAACGACTTCAAATCGCGGATCTTCAAGTGCGGCGGATTTCGCGCAGTGCGCGACGACTGAAGCAAGGGAGTCCTTAGACGGGAGCTGACCTACGCAACCTCGTAATCGCCCGCGATAGTGCAAAGTGACGAATGCGCCCCCTGGACGCTGCAACTCCTCCGTATTCGAAAACTTCTCGAGGGGTTCTCCACTCTGAACAGCCTTGGTTACGGCTTGGCGCGCGATTGCCAGAAGTAACCGCTTTTCGGAACTACCGAGTGAGGACATCCTGGGGTTTTTCTTGAGGTTCAACAATGACTACGCCTCGACGCCGCTGTTGAACACGGAAATTAATCTGGCTCCAAAACATCTGGAAGTAGTGCACAGCAGACAGGATTGCGCTGGCAACCACTAGCCAGAGCAGTGTAATACCGAGGGGCTTAAGGGCCGGATGCTTGGCTGTTAAGATCACGGCACAACCTGCGAGCACTTGCAGAATCATTTTCGTTTTACCCAGAGCTGAAGCGGGAATAATCAATCCTTCTGCGGAAGCAATGTCACGCAGACCCATGACCACGAATTCGCGGCCGATGATGATTACCACCATCCAGGCTGGCACCAAACCCATTTCTACGAGTGAAATGAAAGCTGCGGAAATCAGAAGCTTATCGGCGATAGGATCCAACAGGATTCCGAGCGTGGTAACTTCGCGCCGTTTCCGCGCTATATAACCGTCCATCACGTCGGTAGCGGCGGCCACCAGCAGAATCAGCACACCCCATACTTCAAAGTGGATCGGCAGACCTTCGATGTCCCAGTTGGGTTGGCGAGTCAACAGAACGACGACCAATAGCGGCACAAAAAAGATTCGAAGGGTTGTGAGGCTATTTGGCAGGTTCATAACTATTTATGAAGAACCTCGGCTAGCTTTCCGATAGCTACCGTCACCTCACTATAGTCTTGCGAAAGTGACGAGTCAACGCCTCGGATTCAGGAAAAGTGGCTTGGGTTGTTGGCCTTTGCTTGCAGTCTTGAGCCTGACTTCTGTGGAAATCCTTGTGGAAAATAGACAGCTTATAGGCGGCAAAAATAGCGTTTCAATACTGCAGCTAAAACGCTGTAAGTGCTTTCGGAGTGCTGTAACCTTAAGACAATAAGGTGTTTAACGCGTTAAGGGGCGCTTTACGGGCGTCGTCATCAAGGGAATCGCGCTAGATTAACTGCCGATAGAATTTGCACAGGTTTGAAGCAATTTGTGCGCTAAGCGCCACTAAGAATTGGAGTTGGCGTCGTCGTCATTTTGATGCCAGGCTCCCATGGCAAAACAGTTTTTATCGCGAAATGGCTCGAAATATTGTGACTTGCGGCAAGAAACCGCCCCCAGGCCAGTTTGTTGAAGTGTCTGTTTCCAGAATTCCGAAATCAGGCTTGCGGAGGAGGCGAAATAAAATCTTCGAGCCTACGAGCGAGCGATTCAGGGAGTTCGGCTTCAATATCCATGTGTCCGTCTAGGACTTGGGATTGGAGCACCCGCCCGCATGCGTGCACAAGCGAGAGGTGGCGACCGTCTGAGACCGGGATTCGCAAGTGTAGATGAACCAGCGGGTCAACCGGCATCATGGTGTCAATTCGAACCAGAAGTTCGTCGAGTCCTGCGCCCGTAACCGCGGAAGTGAAGACCGCATTCTCACGCTTCTGGTTTGATTTCTTCAGTGCGCCAAGATCCTCTTCGGAAATTTGGTCGGTTTTATTGAACACATTCAGCCGCAGGCGATCTCGCACGCCGAGATCATCGAGGACTTTCAAAACGTCGGCATCGTGTTCGGCGTGATGCGGATTGGAAATATCCGATACGTGAATGATCAGTGCGGCTTCTTGAACTTCCTCCAGGGTAGCGCGAAAAGCAGCAATTAGATCAGGCGGAAGATCTCGCAGAAATCCTACTGTATCTGAAAGCAAAACTTTGCGGCGCGACGGCAGCCGTAAAGCGCGTACCGTGGGGTCCAGGGTGGCAAACATTTGCGGCGAGGTCAGCACGTCGGCGTGAGTGAGCGCATTAAACAGGGTTGATTTCCCAGCATTTGTGTATCCCACGAGGGCGATCATCCCGAGAGGTTGAGCATGACGCGCTTGACGCCGCGTGGCTCGCTGGCGGCGCACCGTCTCAATGGATTCCTGAATCTTGCGCACGCGGTCGCGTATGCGGCGCCGGTCGGTTTCCAGCTTTTGCTCGCCAGGTCCGCGGGTTCCGATTCCGCCGCCGAGTCTGGAAAGTTCTTCACCTCGCCCGGTAAGCCGGGGCAGCAAATAATTCAGTTGCGCCAGTTCCACTTGCAATTGGCCTTCTCGGGTGCGCGCATGCGTGGCGAAAATGTCCAGAATGAGCTGCGTTCGATCGATTACTCGACGGCCCACCCCTTTTTCAAAGTTCCGAAGCTGGCCCGGAGTCAAATCGTGATCCACGATCACGAGCGGAACATGACGCATCTCCGCCTCCATGCGGATCTCTTCCAGCTTGCCGCGTCCGACCAGAGTTGCTGGATCGAGCGCGTCGCGGACCTGCAATAGGGAGCCTTCAATTTTGGCCCCGGCGCTTTCTGCCAGTTCCTGGAGTTCCTCCAGCGAATCGCGGCCTGCCGCGGTGGGATCGCCCGCGCGTCCGCGTGGTGCTTTCTTCAAGCCCACACCGACGAGCAACACACGTTCACGATTGTCAATCAGTTGTGCGGTTTTCATTCGATCTTATGGCATTTATGGACCCGGGAGCCTAAAGGACTCCTGGTCATCGGATTCTCATTATACGCTGCCTGACTTAAGTGCGCACAAGGGGGGAGGGAGGGCCCACTAGCGATGTACGGGTGCCGAAGCTGCCAAAATGAGAGGGGAAAGAAATTCATCAAGTTCGCGACGGTCGGGCCGAAATTCAGGATCGCGCGTGGTTTTGTCAATCCATCCCAGGCAGACCAGCCAGGCCACCTCGGACCATTTTTCGGCGGCCGATAGAGTGAATCCCACATGCCGCAAGACGCTCACGATGTGTGCCCGCCGTTTTGTTTCGATCGCCGCAACCCGTCCAGCGACTCGCTCATCTTGTCGTGACCAAGCGTAAAGTGCAGCTTCCAATCGCGCACGCCCAGGGTCCGCGCAACGAGCGACGAAGCGAGCCCAGCGTGCGGCCGCTCCGGATGGAAGCCCCGCGGCCTCTTCCAACCAACGAACTTCTTGGTCTTCCCAATGGAATAACATGCGGGTCAGAAGCTCTTCGCGATCTTTAAAATGCCAATAAAAGCTGCCTTTCGTGGCGCCAAGATTGCGCGCGAGGATTTCCACTCGAACGGTTTCGACGCCGTGCGACGAGAGTTGCGAGAAAGCGGCCTGAATCCAATCCTCAGGCTGGAGCGGTGAAGGTCGAAGGGGGGCTGCGGTCGCCATTGGGTTTTCGCCTCTTGGCTTAGAAGATACCCCAAGCGGTTTCAAGATCAAGCCGTATTGCACGGCTGTGGGTAGGACGATTTGTCAGCCGATTCCAACAGGCAGGTGTTTCGTATAGAATTGCTCGATTGCGCGAGAGAGAAACAAGCCACAGTAAACCGCGCCAATGACAATTAGACCCTGAGGGAAAAGATGATCCTCGACATCAACGGGATCCAGAAGATTCTGCCGCATCGTTATCCGTTCTTGTTAGTTGATGCCATAGAAGAAATGGAACGGTGGAAACGAATTGTTGGAATAAAGAACGTTAGCATCAACGAGGGATTCTTTCAGGGCCATTTCCCAGGCAAACCGATCATGCCTGGTGTGTTAATTATCGAGTCCATGGCACAAACAGGCGGGCTATTGTTGCTTCAGGAAGTGAAAGATCGCGAGAAGAAGCTGCTTTATTTCGTAGCAATTGATGACGCACGTTTTAGGCGCCCGGTTATTCCCGGAGACCAACTCCGCGTGGAAGTGAAAGTGCTCGCCTGGCGCGGAACGTTCTGCAAGCTGCAAGGCACAGCTTCCGTGAACGGAGAGCTTGCCGCTGAGGCGACCCTTATGTGCAAAATGGTCGACCTGGAAACCGATGTGAATCCCGCAACGGATTCTGGTGACCAGCCTCAATGAGCGAAATTGATGGACGGGCAGAGGTTTCCTCCTCCGCGCGAATTGGATGTAACGTTAAAATTGGTCCCTTCGCGGTGCTGGCTGGCGAAGTAGAGCTAGGCGCGAATTGTATCGTTGACCATCACGCCGTGGTACAAGGTCCCGCGCGACTTGGCCGCGGCAATCATGTTTACTCATTTTCTGTCATCGGTGGGGAGCCGCAGGATCTAACTTACAAGGGCGAGCGCGTGTCCCTGGAGATAGGGGACTGCAACGAATTTCGCGAGTTTTCCACTGTAAACCGGGGTACGGTGAAAGGCGGAGGCGTCACCCGGGTTGGCAACCACAACCTCATCATGTCGTATGCGCACATTGGCCACGATTGCCTGATCGGGGATCACACGATATTTGTCAACGGAGGCACGCTGGCGGGTCATGTCACTGTTGAGGACTACGCCACCATAGGCGCATTCTGCCCGGTGCAGCAATTTTGTCGCATAGGAAAATACGCTTACATCGGGGCACACACGGTGATTACGCAGGATGTTCCGCCATTCTCGAAAGTTGTATCACCGCGAGATTCTCGATGTTACGGTGTGAATACGATCGGGCTTTCGCGCCAGGGATTTTCGGCGGAGCGTATTGAAAATATCGAGAAGGCCTATCGTTTGCTGCTGCGGTCAAAACTGAACACTTCTCAGGCCCTGGAAAAAATGCGTGAAACCCTGGGGAGCTCCGAGGACGTCTTATCACTAATTCGATTCATCGAATCGGCCGAGAACGGCCTGATCAAGTAGGAGCCGTGGCCGCTCTTTCAGCAAATAACACATCCGGTTGGGGCTTAATTGCGGGTAACGGAGATTTTCCTTTCTTAGTTCTCGAAGGCGCCCGAAGCCGCGGTATCGAAATGGCTGTAATCGCGATTCGCGAAGAAGCCTCACCGGAATTAGAGCGCGTCGCGAAACGGTTGCATTGGGTAAGCCTGGGCGAACTCAGCCGGACGATTGAGTTGTTGCATCAGGAGGGTGTGAAACATGCAGTAATGGCCGGCCAAGTGAAGCATAATAAAATTTTCAGCGCCATCCGGCCCGATTGGCGTCTTGCAAAATTGCTCCTTTCGCTACCGGCGAAAAATACAGACTCATTGATCGGCGCTATCGCAGGCGTGCTGGCAGAAGAAGACATCGAACTCGTGGATTCTACGAAATTTCTCGGGCCACTGTTGCCGGCGGCGGGGGTTTTGACGCGGCGCGCGCCAGATACATCGGAAGCTGCAGATATTGCTTACGGACGCAAGGTGGCCCAGCAAATTGCAGGGCTCGACCTTGGGCAAATGGTGGTGGTGCGAGATTGTGCCTGCGTTGCGATTGAAGCCATGGAAGGCACAGACGAAGCGATTGAACGCGCGGCTCGAATCACCAGCGGCCACAAACTGGTGGTGGTGAAAGTGAGCAAGCCGGCACAAGATATGCGTTTCGACGTCCCGGTGGTCGGGCTGAAGACGATTGAAGTCATGAGACGCTCGAATGCTACCGCTCTCGCGATTGATGCTGGACGCACTCTCTTGTTCGATCGCGATGAACTGATTCGTGCTGCCGACGATGCCGGTATCGCGATTGAGGCATTCGCTACAGAGAAGACTTCGACGCAGGCGCCGGCAGAAAAGCCGTCGGCGAAAAGGAAGTCGTGAGCGGGAAACCTATACGGGTTGCTGTTGTCGGTGTCGGCGAGTTTGGCCGGAACCACGTGCGGGTGTGGCGTGAAATCCAAGGTGCGGAGCTCGTGGGCATTGTGGATGCAAACGCCGAACGCGCAAGAACAGTCGCCGCTGAATTCGGCACGCGGGTGATTCCCGACATTCAATCGCTCTCCGCGGATGGCGCACAGGCCATCAGCCTGGCGGTGCCGACGAAAGAACATGCCCGCATCGGCTGCCAACTCTTAAACGCCGGTCTCGATGTACTGGTAGAAAAACCTATCGCAGCGTCACTGCCAGAAGCAGACGAACTGATTGCAGCGGCGTCGCAAAACCGTCGCATTTTGCAAGTGGGCCACGTGGAACGCTTCAACCCGGCCGTAACTGCCGTAGGGAAAATTGTTACGCGTCCCATGTTTTTCGAAGTACACCGGCTGGGAATTTTCACCCCGCGCAGTCTTGATATTGATGTGGTTTACGACGTAATGATTCACGATCTCGATATAGTTCTCTCACTTGTGGATTCTCCGGTCATCGATTTGAAAGCGGTGGGAATACCGGTGATGACCGACAAGGTGGACATCGCCCAAGCTCGCATCGAATTCGAAAATGGCACGGTTGCCAATTTCACGGCCAGCAGAGTTTCCATCGAGCGTGTTCGCAAGATGAGATTTTTTCAAGAGCACGAGTACGTCTCACTGGATTTCTCCCGGCAGGATGTACTGCGCGTGCGCGTTGAATCGAGCGGTGCGCAACCTGAAATTAAATTCGAAAAAGTTTCCACCACGCCCGAAGAGCCTTTGCACGCGGAGCTCAGTGGATTTCTCGAATGTGTGCGCACCCGGCGTCTACCCGTGGTTGATGGCGCAGCAGGTCGGAGCGCTCTGGAACTCGCAAATCGTGTGATGGCAGCAACCATTGAGCATGCGCAACGCGTCCAACTTGGTACATTCGCTCCACAGGATGTTCGATGATTCCACGGACGCTGGTGCCGACCGATGTGCGTCCTGTTACCGACAACGGGGATAAGAAGCCGCCGCGCCGGCTGTCCACTTACATGGACGACCGCACGGTTGTGCCTTCCGAGTTGTCCGACAGCGCGGCCCCTCTTGACGGAAAGACCACCATCCCTACGCATCTTCCGCTTGGCGTTCTCGTTGATCGCACGCTGGTCTCCCGTTCGATGCCGGCTAAGGCATTCGAAAGCTTCGGCCCCATCACCGAATATCCTTCCCTCGATATTCTGGATTCCCGCGTGGTGGTGCCAGCCTATGTAGAACCCCCCGAGCAGCGCGAGATAGAGCGATTCAACAAGCCGCAGCAAATGACGGCGGAGCTGCGCGAACTCGTCGAGCCGGATATTTTCAATACCGGCGAAGCGAACCTGCTAGTAGAGCCGGAAGAAAAACGCGACGCGAAGGAAGATCTCATTACCCGAGCGCTTTCTATCGCGTTTCACGTCGGCTTCATCATTTTTTTGATTTTTCTCCCGAAGATCTTTCCGCCCCACATTCCCACTTCGGAAGAAACCCTGGCGGCGAGCAAGGAGCTCGGCGTTGTGTACTTGCCGTCGGATGTGCCTTCCTTGTCGAAGGCTCCGCCGTCCGAGCCAGGGCCCAAAGTTCGGATCAGTCCCAAGACGCTGAATCGAGCTGCGCCTCCGCGGCCGGAATCGCACGCCGTCGTAGCTCCTCCCGCATCAAGCCCCGAAAAACCGCCGACGGATTTGCCTTCTGCTCCCGTTCCGCGGACTTCGAGCACTTCAGCGACGAGCGCACCACCTCCCGAAGCGCCCGCGCCGTCGCGCTTGTTGTTGCCTAGCCAGCCACAACCTAAACCGGGACTTAACCTCGGTTTGCCGAGTTCCTCGCCGGATAGACAACTGCAAGATCAGATTCGAGACGCCATAAACCGCCCCGGCGGTGCGACCTACGGCGACGAAGGTTCCAGCGGCTCCGGAGGCACTGGCCGAGGAGGAGGCGGCCACGGTCCGGGGGCCGGGTTTCCGGGCATGACCATCCTGAGCGACCTGCAGGGTTGGGACCCGAAGAGCTATATGACCCGGCTTCACGCGATCGTCATGAGGAACTGGACCGCGGTTCTTCCTGAATCCTATTACATGGGAGATAAAGGAATCGTTGTGATTACATTTACCATCAATCGCGATGGTAGCATTCACGTTGACGAGCCCATATTGGACCGAACTTCGGGAAAGGAAGCCCTCGATCGCGCAGTGATGGCTGCGATCCGTTCATCGGTTCCATTCGAACCATTGCCCCCCGAATATAAAGGCGACTCCCTCCAATTGCGCGGCGCTTTTTACTACAATATTCAACCTAACTCCGGGCAGTAACGGCGCCCGTGAAGCTCCCTCACACGCAAACTGCTGGAACAGCTCTTTTGCCGGCAGTACCGCGGCTTTGGCTGCTGTGGCGTTTCTGGACTATTTCTAGATGAGCGCGCTGGCTCCTGTTATTGTCATCCTCGGACCAACTGCTTCCGGAAAATCTTCGCTCGCAATTTGGCTTGCTGAGAAGTTAAGCGGCGAAGTACTTGTTTGCGATTCCACCCAGGCTTACAAGTATTTCGATATCGGCACGGCCAAGGTGGCTTTGAGCGAACAGCACGGAATCGCACATCATCTTGTAGATCTTTGCGAACCCGAGCAAATTTTTACCGCTGGTGAATATCGGCGGCGGGCTTTGCAAGTCCTCGAGGAAGTGACTCAACGCAAGAAATTGCCTATCCTGACGGCAGGCACGGGTCTATATCTCCGGGCGTTGCTCGAAGGCTTGTCGGATGCTCCGGAACGATCGGAAGAGTTGCGTACGCGCTTGCGCGAAAGGGCCGAGTGTCGCGGGCCGGAACATCTTCATCGCATCCTCGCGCGTTTAGATCCGGCAAGCGCTTCTCGAATCGCTTCTCGCGACACGCAAAAAGTTATTCGAGCGATTGAAATGCGGATTCTCGCCAAAAAGCCGGTGGCTGAAATCCATGGGGAAGGACGCCGTAGCCTGGAAGGCTACGGCGTGAAAAAAATCGGATTGTCACCTGCGCGCGAGGATCTTTACGCAAGGATTGAAGAACGAACTGAATCGATGATTCGGGACGGCTGGCTTGATGAAGTCAGCCGGCTCGTGGCCAAAGGTATTTCTCCGGAGTCAAAACCATTTCAATTTATAGGTTATTCCGAACTTCGTTCTCATCTGAACGGACAATTGACGATGGAATCTGCCGCGCAAAAAATTCAGCAGGCCACTCGGCAATTCGCCAAGCGCCAGCTTACCTGGTTTAGAAAAGAGCCGGCGGTTCACTGGCTCCCTGGATTTGGCGATGACCCCCTCATTGCCGCAGCGGCCCTGGAATTTCTTAAAGGTTCTCGCCCGTGAGACATCGGGAATCGACGTTGCCGCATTCGAATGCGGCTGCTAGCATACCCGCGCGATGAACGACACAAGAACTCCTCTGCCAAAGAACGAGATGCGAAAGATTTTGCGCCTGTTGAAAAGCCGCGAGGCGGAGATGGTGCGCACGCTGGGACTGTTCGTGCGCTGCGAATCGCCCAGCCACGATAAAAGAGCAGTCGATCGTTTCGGTGAAATAGTTGCAGCCCAGTGGCGCGAGCGGGACGCCAAAGTGCGAGTTCTCGCGGTCGCGAAGCGGGGGAACCAAGTGCGCGCAGAAATCGACGATCTCGGGAGCGGGACTCGCACCAAGCAGCAAATAATGATCCTGGGACATTTGGATACCGTCTATCCGCTAGGCACTCTGGCAAAAACGCCGTTTCGAATTTCGGGCGGGCGCGCTTGGGGCCCCGGAACGTTTGATATGAAAGGCGGACTGGTCCTGGCTCTTTTTGCCCTGGACGCATTGAAAGCTGCCGGTATCGAGCCGGCGAAGCGACTGGTGTTTTTGTGGACTTCGGACGAAGAAATTGGCAGCGAAAGTTCGCGGCAAGCGATTGAAACCGAAGCGCTCAGAAGCGACGCGGTGCTTGTTCTGGAACCGTCGTTCGGCCGCGACGGCCGTTTAAAGACGGCCCGCAAAGGCGTCGGAAGCGCCCAAATCACCGTTACCGGACGGTCCGCCCATGCGGGAGTGGATCCTGAGAAGGGTGTGAACGCAGTCCAAGAGCTCGCCTTACAAATCGAGCGGCTGATGAAGGTCAGCAATCGCGGCCTTGGGATCGCGGTACAAACCACCGTTGTGTCGGGCGGCACGGTGTCTAACGTGATTCCTGAGCATGCTCACGCAGAAGTGGACATCCGTTTTTCGCGGGCTGCCGATGGGCCTCGGCTCAATCGCAAACTGCGAAGTTTTGGTCCCATTTCAAAAGGTGCGCGCGTAGAAATTCGAGGAGGAACGAATCGTCCGCCGCTCGAACGAACGGCAGCCGTCCGTGCTCTATTTCGGCACGCTCAGTCCTTAATGCGCGATATGGGATTGCCGCTCGGTGAGGCGGCCACGGGTGGAGGCTCGGACGGAAATCTAACCGGGGCTCTCGGCGTTCCTACTCTCGACGGATTAGGGGCGGTTGGCGACTTCCCGCACAGCCCGCGCGAGCACATTATCATCCGCGCACTGCCTGAGCGTGCGGCGTTGCTCGCTGGATTGTTAGCCACTCTGTAGCGCTAAGAATTTATTGAGCTACTTGGTTCTAAGAAACGATCTGTTTAGCGCACGTCTTCGCGGCGCAGGTAGGCAATGGTCTGCTGCTGAAGATCGGAATAGTCGGAATGCAATGCATCGCGCACGGCGTCTTCGGTGGAAGGCGCGGAAGCTACGCGATCCAGTAATCGGCTAATGTCGCTCATTCCTCCCGACTGCACGATCGATTCCACCACCGCCAGCGACCATGCGTATGCCATGGCCGCGGAACCAGCGGAGAGTCCCATCCACGAACCTTCTAGCGCTCCCAGAGTTGGCACCAGCCCCTGATTCGCTTCATCCAACAACGCTCCGGTGCTGGCGCTCCGTCGCCCTTCCATGTACTGGGCGACACCTTCCTGAAGCCATGTGGGCGCGCGGCCGTGCGATTTCTGGCCCACAAAACTGTGCGTGAGCTCGTGCTTCAACACACGTCCAAGTTCGGGGGTCACGCTGCTCAGTCCCTGGACTGGTATGCGTATGCGGCCGTCGTTAATGGCTCCGGCCCAGCTCGGCGCCCGCGTAATGTCGGCAAACGATTGCTCGGTGTAGAGAATCACGCCAATCTGCTCGGGCGGGCTGAAATCAAGCTGGGATTCCAGGTCGCGAAAATCTTCTTCCAAGGTGCGCAGGATTCCGCGTGCCAGATCGGGCGTCGCGCCGCCGTTATATTTGAGTGCGAAATGGACCGTTTCGCCTTCGCGATAGCTTTCCTCTTCGGCTTTATCACGCTGCGCTTTTTCAAGAGCGTTCTCGACTTCCGGATCAGGCCGCAAACGCTGCGCAAGTTTCCATTCTTCCACTGCCCGATCCATCTTGTTCGCGCCGTAATAAGCCCATCCCAATAATTTTGCGATATCAGGAGCGGCAGAGCTGGAATCGGGCATGACCCGACGCGCGTGCTCCAGCGTGTCCAAAGCCGTAGTGAATTGGTTTGCGCGCAGATACAGAACGGCTAAGTTGAGCAGCAGTCCGAGATTGTCGGGAGCAAAAGACAGAGCCTGGCGGTAATGATCGATCGCTGCGTCCGTGTCGCCCTTGCTCACTAAAAATTGAGCGGCCGCGTAATGCGTAGCGGCCACTTTTTCGATGGCCGCTGCGCCTCCTGATCTTGCGTTGTTTTCAAGCTCGGCAATGTAGGCAAAATCGATGGAATTGTCATGAACGGTGAGACGAGCCACATCATCGTATCCACGAACGGGATCAATTTGGGGAGCTGAGACTGGTGGCGCAGAAGCCTTAGACTCCGCGGAAGAGTAAGAAAAATTGTCATGATCGATTCGGGCTACGATGGATTTGGGGATGGACATCTGGCCGGCATCGGTCTCATAGGTGATGCGCTCACCGTCTTCGACCACGTTGGAGGCTACGATCCTGCGGCCATTTTTCAGCACAATGGTATCCGCGGCTGCGGAAGAGACCGCGAGTACTAAGAAGAAAGCGATCAACACAGTCTGGCGCACATCTCCATTTTAACAAGCCCTTTCGTTTAGACGGGCCATCGCTTGCCGCTCCGATGCTCTAAGTTGTACAGTCGATTGAGTGCCACATAAGACCCCAGTTTCGCCAGGCTTTCTCCTCCTGGAGGCCTGCTTTGCGGTACTGATTTTTGCCTGGTTTTGCTTAGCACAACCACCGCAGACTGCGGCAAACGCAGGCAGCACTCTGCATTCGGCAACGGACAGTCCCCGCGCGCTTTATCAAGGGCTCAACGAGCTGCGCCCGGATGCGGCTCATGTGTATACCGTTCACGATTTACATCTGAGACGCGACGTCATCAGCTTCACTTTCACCGAAGGCAAACTTGCATTCCTTCCCGCCATCCGAGGCCACCTGACCGGTGCAGTGTTTACTGGCCGCGGCCACGTTTTGGCCACGCCTCGAGATCCCGGCGAGCGGCGCTCTCTGGCACAATTTGTGGGAGTCCCTCTTCTCGATCAAACTTTCTCGCGCGCGTATCTCCGTTTTACCGACGACACGGCCTCGGAAATTCAGGAGCAACTAAAATCTGACGGAGGAGAAGAAGCCGTCGATTCTCATTTTGCGGAAAGTTGGAACTCCGCGGTTGCCGGCTTGGCACCCTCGCAATCCCTGCGAATCATGCGCGACCTGCTTTCCACTGACCCATTGCCTTTCTTCTACGCCATGCTGGTCGGTGATTCAGTGGGAGCATTTGACGTGATGGTGGACCCCCGACGCGATGAAGAAGTTTCGATAGGCCAACCCCACTTCAATAATGGAGTTCCGTTTTACGACGTTTGGGCGTCTTTCCGATCCGAGAATGCTCCGCCGGCGCCGGTGGAATCATTTGCGCCGCTCGATTATCGAATCGATTCAACGATAGCAACCGATCTTTCCCTGCAAGGAAAGACCGTGGTTCATCTGAAGACGGTGCGGCCCGGGGATCGCTTGGTCCCGCTGGAGCTTTCTCGCAAATTGGCGGTGGAAAAGATTCAGTCCGAAGATGGACAAGCGCTGGTTTTTTTTCAGAACGAAGACTTGGGGCGCCGCGACGTTCTTCGTCGTGGAAATGACGTGATTTTCGTCGCCCTTACAGCCTCCGCTCAGGCAGGGCAGGCTTTCAGCTTGGAAATTTCCTATCACGGGAACGTAATTACAGACGCTGGAAATGGCGTGGAATATGTCGGCGAGCACGAAACTTGGTTTCCCCACCTGACCGCCAGCGAGCTGTTCGTGCCCTTCGATTTAACCTTTCACTGGCCACGACGATTCACACTCGTGGCTACGGGAACCAAAATTGAAGCGCATGAAGAACTAGACACCAAGACCGGACATTGGCGATCCGGTGTGCCCTTCTGTGTTGCCGGCTTCAACATGGGCGAATACAAAACGGAGACTGCGACCGAGCAGCCGAAAATCCAGTTATATGCAAACAAGCAGCTCGAAGAAGCAATTGCGGTGCGATTAGGCGCACACCGGCCGCCTAGCGAGCTTCCCTCCTTGGAAGGATCACCCGCTGATCTCGTGCCCGATGCGACCGTCGAGCCGCTGCTGCCAAGTCCCGCCGCTGCGCTCAAGCAACTCGGACGGAAAGTGTTCGACTCGATTCACTTTTACGAAAAGCTGAATGGGCCCTTCCCTTTTGACCATCTCGACGTAGCGCAGATTCCGGGATCATTCGGCCAGGGTTGGCCGGGCTTAGTCTATCTTTCGACGTTCGCGTTTCTACCGGCCGAAGACCAGGAACGTGCGGGACTACAGCAATGGGAGCAAAGCGAAGCTCGGGATCTGATGCCATTTCACGAAGTCGCGCATCAGTGGTGGGGGAACGTTGTCGGCCCCGCGAGCTATCGAGATACCTGGATTGAAGAAGGGATGGCGAACTATCTCGCGCTGCTCTACTCCGAAAGCCAAAAAAACACGAGCGATTATTTGACGGAATGGCTGGAACACTACCGCATGATTCTGCTTACGAAAGTTCCCGGCTCAGCGGAAACCCTCCATGATGCGGGAGCACTGAGCCTAGGGCTGCGATTGCGCTCGTCAAAAACGCCGGACGCCTACCGCGCGATAATTTATGGAAAAGGAACATGGGTAATGCACATGCTTCACGAGATGCTGCACGACCCCAGCGCAAAAGATGGTGATGCACGATTCCGTGAGCTTCTTCATTCCATCCTCACCCAATACAAATATCGAGCCTTCACGACCCAAGATCTTCAACGTGAGGTAGAGCGGCAAATGACAGCCGACATGGATTTAGAAGGAACTCGGCGCATGGATTGGTTCTTCGACGAATGGGTAAAGGAGACTGGAATTCCTCACTACGCCGTAAAATTCGACGTCAAACCTCACGGAAGCGAGTTCCTTGTCACCGGCCGGCTCGAACAAGGCGGCGTCGATGAGCTATTCACCGCTCCCGTCCCCATCTATGCTTCGCGACCAGGACCGGGATCAAAACCGTTGCGTCTCGGTGTGGTAATCACCAAAGGAGCGGAAACTCGCTTCCGATTCACTTCGCGAATTCGACCGACCCGACTGCTGATCGATCCCCATCAGACGATTCTGTGTCAAACGAACTAGGTTATCGTTCCCTCCGCACAGAAACTCGACTTCCTGCTGTGGTCTAAATTTTTCGGGTTTGAACTTGCGCCAAGAGTTTTCCGGTCATATGCTATGCAGTCTAATAAATGGCATCTTCCTGAGGGTGAAAGTACGATGGAAACAGCGAACCATTCATCGGCTCTTTTCTTCCTAAATCGTAGCTCAAACCAACCCCGCTGCCTTCGGCGGCTCATCGGTGCGACGTCTTTAGAGCCTTAAAGCGTCCTCGAGCGGTTTACAGACATCAATATTAATGTTTCCGAGGCTTCTTCGTGGATCCTGAGAACTCTCAGAATATAAGCGACACGCGCGAGGCTCCCGTTCTGGAGCCCGGCCACACGCTTGCCACCGTTACAGATAAGATCAGTTCCATCGTCCTGGGCCGCGGGACGACCAAGGGCTGGATCATCGGCTTTGGAATTTCTTTCGCTCTTCTGATGTTGCTTAACGTCGCCGTGACCTATCTGCTGGTGAAAGGTGTAGGGATTTGGGGCATTCGGATACCCATTGCCTGGGGCTTTGCCATCGTGAATTTCGTTTGGTGGATTGGAATCGGCCACGCGGGAACCCTAATTTCCGCAATTCTTCTTCTGTTGCATCAGAAATGGCGAACTTCTATTAACCGCTTTGCCGAGGCCATGACGATCTTCGCCGTGGCTTGCGCCGGCATGTTTCCTCTTCTGCATATGGGCCGGCCCTGGATGTTTTACTACCTTCTTCCCTACCCCAACGCCATGTGGATGTGGCCGCAGTTTCGCAGTCCGCTTGTTTGGGACGTCTTCGCCGTGTCCACGTATGCCACGGTATCGCTACTGTTTTGGTTCGTAGGAATGATTCCAGACTTAGCGACCCTCCGCGACAGGGCAAAGAATCGCGCGGCACAAGTTATCTATGGCTTCCTGGCGATGGGCTGGCGCGGATCCGCAGTGCATTGGTCGCGCTATGAAACGGCCTCGTTGCTGTTGGCGGGCCTGGCAACGCCATTAGTGGTCTCCGTACACACGGTTGTGAGCTTCGATTTTTCGGTCGCTATAGTTCCGGGGTGGCATAGCACGATCTTTCCACCGTATTTCGTCGCGGGCGCAATTTATTCTGGATTCGCTATGGTGATCACGCTGGCGATTCCTATTCGGAAATTTTACCACCTCGAAGATCTCGTCACCATGCGTCATCTGGACAACATGGCCAAGGTGATGCTCGCTACCGGCGTAATCGTCGCCTACGGCTACATGATGGAGACTTTCGTAGCCTTTTACAGTGGAAATCAATTTGATCGCTACATGATTATGAACCGCATGACCGGGCCGTACGCTTGGGTTTACTGGCTACTGATTACTTGCAATATCGTGATTCCGCAAGTGCTCTGGTCGCGCAAAGTGCGCAACAACATTGCCATGCTCTTTATCGTCGCGCTGGTCGTAAACGTGGGAATGTGGCTCGAACGTTTTGTCATCGTGGTGGTCAGCCTGCATCGCGATTACGTTCCTTCGGCCTGGGGAACTTACATACCTACGCGTTGGGATTGGGCGACGTATGTCGGAACCATCGGGCTTTTCTTGACGCTGTTTTATCTTTTCATACGCTTCCTGCCGATGATTTCAATCGTGGAGATGCGTTCATTGGTTGAAGAAACGAACGAAGAAAGCCGGAATCAATAGGACTTGAAGATTTAGATGTCGCAAATATTTCATCACAGCACGAACGTTCTCTCGCGCCTGAGCATTTACGGTGGCGTGTTCATGGTTGCCTTGCTTGGCGCGGCTCTTTATGGAATTGAGCTGTCGCCTTGGTACACCGACGTGCACGTTTCGCGCGAGCAGCCTGTCCCATTCAGCCATAAGCATCATGCCGGGGAACTCGGCATCGATTGCCGCTATTGCCACACATCCGTCGAGAAATCTCCATTTGCTGGCGTTCCACCGACACAAACTTGCATGACCTGCCATTCGCAGATTTGGACTAATTCCTCGATGCTGGAGCCCGTGCGCGCGAGCTACCGGGATGACCGGTCAATTTCCTGGACGCGCGTGAACGCTCTTCCCGACTTCGTCTATTTCGATCACAGCATTCACGTGAGCAAAGGAATTGGCTGTACCACTTGCCACGGACAAATTGCTGAGATGCCGCTAACCTACCGCGCGGGCACGTTGTATATGTCCTGGTGCCTCGATTGTCATCGGCAACCTGAAAAATACGTGCGTCCGAAGTCTCAAGTATTTAATCCCAATTACGAAGTACCGGCAAATCAAGAGCAGCTGGGACGAGAACTGGTGAAAGAATACAAAATCCAAAGTCTGCAAAATTGTTCGGTGTGTCACCGCTGACGGCTGGAAAAAGGCCACTATGAGCTCGAATCCAAACACGCCGGAACGCAAATCGATCGATCTTGCTGCCGCCAGGGCGAATCTCGCGCAGCGTGATGGAAAGCGTTTTTGGCAGAGTCTTGAAGAGTTGTCGGAGACAAAAGAATACCGGGAATTCCTGGAGCATGAGTTTCCGCACGATACGGCAAAGAATCCGGAAGGGATCGACCGCCGCGACGTTTTGAAACTTGCCGCGGCTTCCGCTGCGCTCGCTGGCCTCAGCGCCTGCACAAAATTGCCCACGGAAAAGATCGTTCCGTACGTGAAGCCGCCGGAAGAAATTATTCCCGGTAGGCCGCTTTTCTACGCGACTTCGATGCCGCTCGCCGGTGTAGCGACTGGATTGTTGGTCGAAAGCAATATGGGGCGTCCCACGAAAATTGAAGGCAATCCCGAGCATCCCGGCAGCCTGGGCGGCACGGACGTTTTCGCGCAAGCTTCGGTATTGACTCTGTACGATCCGGACCGCTCGCAAACCGCGATTCACGAAGGGCGAATCAGCGATTGGGATTCTTTTGCGGTAGCGATGAGTAATATGCGCGGGCAGCAGTCCCCGAAGGGATCTGGGTTGCGGATTCTTACCGAGACGGTCACTTCGCCGTCGCTCGCAGCTCAGGTCAACGCGGTCCTCAAGCAATTTCCGGAAGCGAAATGGCATCAGTACGAACAGTGTGGCCGCGACAACGTGCGCGAGGGAGCGAAACTTGCTTTCAGCAAGCCGGTCAATCCAGTTTACAAATTTGATAAAGCGGATGTGATCGTTTCTTTAGACGCGGATTTTCTTACCTGTGGTGCGGGACATGTGCGTTACACACGCGATTTTTCTTCGCGACGTGCGCTGGACACGCCTTCGGCAAATCCCAATCGCCTCTATGTGGTCGAATCGATGCCTACCAGCACGGGGGCCATGGCCGACCATCGAAAACCCGTGCGTTCGAGCGAAATCGGCGGATTTGCTCAACGTCTCGCGGCGGAGGTGGGAGTTGCGGCAACGAATGGCGACGGAAGCAACTCACAAAGTATCCCGGCTGACTGGACGCGTGCAGTGGCAAAAGATTTGCAGCAACATCGTGGATCCTCCTTGGTGATTGCCGGCGAAGAGCAGCCAGCTTACGTCCATGCCTTGGCGCATGCCATGAATGCTTCCCTCGGCAATGTCGGCAAGACCGTCTATTACACCGACCCGCTCGAAGCCAATCCAACCGAGGGGATGGAATCGTTGCGCGATCTTACCGCCGATATGAAGGCGGGAAAAGTCGATGTCCTGCTGATTTTTGGCGGTAATCCGGTGTATGACGCGCCCGTTGATTTCGACTTCGGCCCGGCCCTGCTGAGTGTAAAGTTACGCATACATTCGGGGTTGTACTACGACGAGACCGGCGAGCTGTGCCACTGGCACGTACCCGCCACACACTATTTGGAATCCTGGGGCGATGCCCGAGCTTTTGACGGCACCCTCGGAATGATTCAGCCGCTGATCGCGCCGCTGTATCAGGGCTGCCACTCCGCGTATGAAATTCTCGGATTGCTCGGGAACGATCCGGGCCAATCAAATCACGATGTGGTACGCGATTATTGGGCCGGCCAGCGTCCTGAAAAAGACAAAGCGTTCGAAGATTTCTGGGAACGGTCGCTGCATGACGGAGTCATGGCGGGCACGGCGCTGCCGGCGATCAATGTTGCGGCGCGAACTGATTTTGCAAAGCCGCCGAACACGCAGACTACCAGCTCCAATACTGCGGCGGCTTCCGATCTCGAAATTTCATTTCGCCCCGATCCCTCCATCTTCGACGGGCGTTTTGCCAACAATGGGTGGCTGCAGGAAACGCCCAAGCCAAACACGCGATTGACTTGGGACAACGCAGCAATGCTCAGCCCGGCTACCGCGCAGCGCTTGCATAGTACGACTGGGGATTATGTGAAGCTGCAGCTAAACGGCCACGAAACGAAAGCCGGAGTCATGATTGTGCCGGGCCACGCGGACAACTCCGTTACCCTGCACCTTGGATATGGTAGGCGGAGAGCGGGAAAGGTAGGAACCGGACCAGGCTTCAATGCGAATTTCATTCGCACTTCAACGACGCCCTGGGCGGCCACCGGGTTGCGCATCGAAAAAACAGGGGAAGAATACTATTTCGCAGTCACCCAACATCAATACATCATCGATCATCAGGGTCAGGCATCGGAAGAAGAGAGCACCGCCGCGTTTCATCGCGATCTGATCCAGGTTGCGACACTCGAAGAATTTCGCGCGAACCCGCGTTTTGCCCAGGATCCGCACGAAGAACCGACTCCCGGCCTTTCGCTTTATCCCGGCTTCCAATACGACGGCTATGCCTGGGGTATGTCCATCGATTTAAACAAATGCGTGGGGTGCAATGCTTGTGTCGTCGCTTGCCAGTCTGAAAATAACATCGCAGTAGTTGGCAAGCAGCAGGTCATGCTCGGGCGCGCCATGCATTGGATCCGCGTGGATACTTATTTCCGCGGCGGGCTGGAAAATCCGGAAATGTATTACGAGCCCATGCCCTGCATGCAGTGTGAAAATGCGCCCTGCGAAGTCGTGTGTCCGGTTGGAGCTACCACACACAGTCCTGAAGGACTCAATGAGATGACCTATAACCGTTGCGTCGGAACTCGTTATTGCTCCAACAATTGTCCCTATAAAGTCCGCCGGTTTAATTTCTTTCTGTTTTCGGACTGGCAAACACCGAGCCTTTACGGCGTGCGCAATCCGAACGTCACGGTGCGCAGCCGCGGCGTTATGGAGAAATGCACCTATTGCGTGCAGAGAATCAATGCCGCGAAAATTCATTCCGAAGAAGCCAACCAGACGATACAGGACGGCGCGATCGTCACGGCCTGCCAAGGAGCGTGTCCGGCGGACGCCATCGTGTTCGGAAATATCAACGACCCGAACAGCCGCGTTTCCAAACTGAAAGCGCAATCGCGAAATTACCGATTGCTTGCGGAGTTAAATACCAAACCGCGCACCTCGTATTTGGCGCGCGTGCGCAATCCGAATCCGGAGATTCACGAGTAGCACATGAAACGCAAAGCTATCTACGGACTATTAGCCGAATTCGAGACTCCCGAGCAGCTTCTCGCTGCGGCCCATCTGACTCACGATGCCGGTTACAAAAGCATCGACGCATTCACGCCCATGCCGGTGGAAGGCATGGCCGAAGCGGTTGGCTTTGGACCCACCAAACTGCCCGCGGTGGTCTTCACCGGAGGGCTTTTGGGCGGGCTTACGGGCTTTTTTATGTGCTATTACGCGAACGTAATCAGTTTTCCGTTAAATATCGGCGGCAAGCCGTATAACAGCTGGCCTGCCTGGATACCAATTACGTTTGAGTTGACCATTCTCGGAGCCGCGCTTTGCGCCGTTTTTGGCATGCTGGCTATGAACGGGCTGCCGACGCCTTATCATCCGGTGTTCAATGTGGCGAGGTTCGCTCTGGCGTCGAAAGACCGTTTTTTTCTGGTGGTGAAAGCGCGCGACAAGAAATTCGATGTGCTTAAAACGGCTGAGTTTTTAAGGACTTTGCAGCCACACGGGGTATTCGAAATTGAGGTTTGAGCTACATCGCGGTCGCGGGATTCCGAACACCTGGGTGAGTCCGCTAATGGATTGCTTGCGAGGACTTGCTTGCCTGGGCGGCATGGCAATCCTGCTCGCCGGTTGCCGGCTCGATATGCACATACAGCCAAAATATCTTCCTTACGAGCCCACCAATTTCTTCCATGACGGGCGATCCGAACGTCCCGTAGTTCCCGGCACCGTGGCACGTGGCCAGCTCCATACCGACGAGCTTCTTTACACCGGCCGAGAGAGCGGAATCGTGTCGGACAAATTTCCCTTTCCCATGACGCGAGCGGATTTGGAGCGTGGACGAGAGCGCTACAACATTTACTGCACTCCTTGCCACGACTACACCGGAAGCGGCCAGGGAATGATCGTGCAACGCGGCTTTCCGCCTCCGCCGTCGTTTCATCTGGACAGTTTGCGGCAGGCGCCGGCGGGACACTTTTTCGAAGTCATCACAAATGGTTTCGGATCCATGTACAGCTATGCCTCCCGTGTGGAACCGGAAGACCGCTGGCGGATAGCGGCGTATATTCGCGCGCTTCAATTGAGCCAGCACGCCACCCTGCAGGAGGTCCCGGAAAGTGAGCGGTCGAAATTGACGGAAAATCAGACGAACGCGCAAGGACGCCGAGCGGCGCAACCATAATGAACGACCTGGAAAAATTCGAACCCAGACTCGATCGTATGCAACGGGGCATGATCCTTACGGGAGCGTTTGCGCTCTTGCTGTGCGCGTTTTTTGGTTTGCGTGGTCCCCAGGCGGCACAGCGGACCCTCCAGTCTTACTTGTTCTCTTATGTTTTCTGGATTTCGATCCCTCTTGGCAGTATGGCAATTTTGATGATGCATCACTTGACCGGCGGCTGGTGGGGCTATCCCATCCGGCGACTGCTGGAAGCAGCCACCCGAACATTTTTAGTGATGACCGTTTTATTCATCCCAATTTTGTTCGGAATCAAATACCTATACACCTGGGCGCAATGGGCCATCGATAAACCGGCCGATCCCGCCCTCCATTTTAAAGCCATGTATCTGACCAAGAATTCCTTCGTGCTACGTTCCCTAATTTATTTCGCCATTTGGCTGGCTCTTGCTTATTTCCTGAACAAATGGTCTTACGAACAGGACCGCACCGGAAACGCCCGCCTGGCGTCCGTTTTGGAAGCCTTCAGCGGCCCGGGCTTAATTCTTTGGGGAATCGCGGTCACTTATTCGGCCATCGATTGGGTCATGTCCATTGAGCCGCTATGGTTCTCGACCATCTTCGGGATGCTGTTCATGGTAGTCGAAGCCTTGGCGGCAATGGCCTTTGTGATTTTTGTCCTGCGCCTGCTCTCGAATACCGAGCACATCAAACAAATTGTCACCGCATCGCAATTCAATGATCTCGGAAACCTCATGCTGGCCTTCGTGATGTTGTGGGCCTACCTCTCTTTTTCACAATTCCTGATCATTTGGGCCGGCAATCTTAAAGACGAAATTCCGTGGTATATGACGCGCGCTTTCGGCGGCTGGGGAGCTTTAGCCGTTTTCCTGATGATCATGCACTTCGCGGTGCCATTTCTGCTGCTGCTCCAGCGCGGGGTGAAGCGCCGGCTGTATATACTTTCTGCTTTGACAGGCATGCTGGTAGTCCTGACACTCGTAGATGTTTACTGGCTGGTGGTCCCCGGTTTTCTTAACCAAAGAAACGGCCCGCGTTTGCATCCATCGGACTTGCTCGCCGTGATCGGAATCGGCGGCATCTGGGTGGGCAGCTACATTTGGCAGCTGAAGAAAATGCCGCTTTTGCCGTTGCATGATCCGAGGTTTGAAGGAGCGCTCCAGCATGAGCATGGAGACTAAGCGCCCGGGCCAAGTTCCGCCCGGTGCGCCAACAGATCCTGCGGAAGGATACGAGCATAGGGATGCCGACACTGGAACTCTGCTGAAGTACGGGCTCGGGTTAGTGATCGTTCTGGCCGTCGTCTTGTTGTCCATGAAGTGGATGTTTTTGTATTTCGCGAAATCGCAACCACTTGGACCGCCAGCTTCTCCATTCGAGAATGCGCGTGTTCTGCCGCCGGAACCGAGGTTGCAAGCGAAGCCTCGATGGGATCTGCGAAATTATTGCGGCGAGCAAATGGAGAAACTAGATAGCTACGGATGGGTCGACCCGGACAATGGAGTCGTGCGCATCCCGATCGATCGCGCCATGGATGTGACGGTCCAGCGAGGATTGCCAGCGCGCCCAGCAAGCGGCCATCCATCCAACACTTCTGCGGCCAGCGAGATGGTCAAGACGCAATCATCGCCGAACGGTCCATGCGCCTATTGGATTGGCGAAGATGAGTATGAGCAAGCGCACAACCCGGAAGTAAGGTGAACAAGCTTTTTGAATTTGAGGAGGCCGCTTAGGCAGTGAAAAGATTCAGAAATTTCGTGGACTCCAGATCGTTGCGGGCTTGCCTGATCGCGGTGTCGATTGCGCTGGCGCTTTCAGCGCCCGCGCGGGGCCAGCTCCAAGGCCCGGTACAGGACATTGGCGTGCGTCCCGATCTGTTGAAAGATGTCGGCGTGGACCAAAAACTGAATCAATCGGTTCCGTTAGATCTGACATTTCGCGACGAGCACGGTCAACCGGTTCAGCTCGCTCAGTATTTCGGCCACAAGCCCGTAATCCTATCTCTGGTGTACTACAACTGTCCGATGCTATGCACACAAGTTCTCAACGGCCTGGAATCCAGCCTCAAGCTGATTCCCATGGACATCGGAAAACAATTCGAGGTGGTGACCGTAAGCATCGACCCAACCGAGAGGCCCGTTCTAGCGGAAGCCAAGCAAGCTCTTTATACCGGCATTTACGGCCGGACGAACGCGGCCCAAGGGTGGCATTTTCTCACCGGCGACGAACAACAAATCCGCCAACTCGCAGACGCTGTCGGTTTCCGTTACGCATACGATCCCGGCTCAAAACAGTTCGCGCATGCCAGCGCCATCATGGTGCTCACGCCCAAAGGAAAAATTTCACGCTACTTTTATGGCCTGCAGTTCCCATCGCGCGATCTTCGGCTGGGCTTAGTGGAAGCTTCCGAAGGAAAAATTGGCACGCCGGTCGATCAGCTGCTGCTCTTCTGCTATCACTACGACCCATCCACCGGGAAATACGGATTGTTGATAGCGCGTCTGATTCAAGCGGCCGGGGCGGTAACGGTGCTGGCGATCGGCGGTCTTATTTTAGTTCTGTACCGGAGGGAACATTACGCGCTCCCGGAGCGCAGAGCGTGAGCGCTCTCTCTATAGCACGACGTCAGAAACCAGGTATTCAAAAGGAATTTAGAAATAGAACATGACGGGCCTTCTCCAATTCAGCTCGGTTTTCTTTCGCTTGGTACTCCAAGCGCCGCAGCTTCGCCCCGAGGCGGCCTCCTCCATAGCGGAAGGAGTCGATCACCTTTATTTCGCTCTAACTTTCATCACCCTGTTTTTTACCATCGCCATATTTTCGACGATCTTTTTCTTCATGGTCAAATATCGCAGGCAAGCCGACAATGAAATTCCGCCGGAAACGGAGGAAAACCTTCCGCTGGAATTGGCCTGGACCATCATTCCGACCCTGATATGCGTGGGCTTGTTTCTGTGGGCCTCCAGTTTGTATTTCGAAAATTCTCGCCCTCCTTCGGCTTCCACGGAAATTTTCGTGATCGGCAAGCAATGGATGTGGCACATCCAGCACCCCGAAGGTGTGCGCGAAATCAACGAGCTACACGTTCCCCTCGGCGTGCCAGTGGAGTTGACCATGACCTCCGAAGACGTCATCCACGATTTCTATATCCCTGCGTTCCGGGTGAAAAAGGACGTCATCCCAGGCCGTTACTCTACCTTGTGGTTTCAGGCTACGAAAGTAGGCACCTATCATCTGTTCTGCGCGCAATATTGCGGAGCCGACCATGCGGAAATGCTCGGATGGGTTTACGTTATGTCGCCAGCGGATTACGAAGCTTGGCTCTCGAGCGGCACACCAAGCCAGACGATGGTGCAAATCGGCGAGAAAACATTCAACAAGCTCGGATGCGCGTCGTGCCATGTTTCAGACGGCACTAGCCGCGGTCCATCGCTCGTAGGCCTTTACGGTAAGCAAGAGGAAGTCAAGACCGGAGAGAAGCGTCTGGTGGACGAAGCTTTCATTCGTCAAGCCATCCTTAATCCCAACTCTGTAGTTTTGAAGAATTATCCGCCGATCATGCCCACCTTCCGGGGGCAGGTCAACGAGGAGCAAGTCTTGCAGCTCATCGCCTACGTGAAATCGCTGGGGTCGGAAGAAAGGAATTCGAACGGCAAATGAGTACCGCCACTCTAGACGTCCACGAAGTACCAACCGGGTCGCGCGTTAATTATCTGAACGCGCAATATGGCGTGAAGTCCTGGCTCTTAACCACCGACCACAAGCGCATCGCACTTCTTTATCTTGCGTCCATTACTTTGATGTTTTTTGTGGGCGGCTTCTTCGCCGTCTTGATGCGCCTGCATTTGATCGAGCCGCAAGGCGCGCTGGTACAGCCGGAGACCTACAACAAGCTGTTCACCATGCACGGCGTCATCATGGTTTTCTTTTTCCTGGTTCCCTCCATCCCAGCGACGCTGGGCAATTTTCTGGTGCCCATGATGATCGGGGCCCGCGACTTGGCATTTCCGCGGCTCAATCTTCTTAGTTGGTACATTTACGTCATCGGCGCCATTTTCACGCTTTATGCCGTGATCTCGGGCGGGGTGGATACCGGCTGGACGTTCTACACGCCCTACAGCAGCAGCTTCTCCCACACTTCCGTGGTCCCCACGGCGCTGGGCGTTTTCATAACAGGATTTTCTTCGATTCTTACCGGGCTGAATTTTGTGGTGACCATTCACAAAATGCGCGCGCCCGGGCTTACCTGGTTCCGTCTGCCACTTTTCATCTGGGCCATTTACGCGACCAGCATCATTTTCATTCTTGGAACACCGGTAATCGCCATTACGCTTTTCCTTCTGTTTCTCGAAAGGGTTCTCCACATCGGCATTTTCGACCCGGCGATCGGTGGCGACCCTATTCTCTTTCAACATCTTTTTTGGTTTTATTCTCACCCCGCGGTTTACATCATGATTTTGCCGGGAATGGGAGTGATGAGCGAGCTCATCACCTGCTTTTCACGCAAGCGAATCTTTGGATATAGTTTTGTGGCCTTCTCGAGCCTCGCGATCGCCATCATCAGCTTTCTTGTGTGGGGACATCACATGTTCGTCACCGGCCAGTCGATTTATGCCGGCCTGGTGTTCTCCGTACTCAGCTTTTTGGTGGCCATTCCTTCTGCTGTAAAGGTTTTCAATTGGACCGCAACGCTCCATAAAGGCTCCATTTCCTACGATGCTCCCATGTTGTACGCGCTCGGTTTTATCGGCCTCTTCACCATGGGCGGCCTTACGGGCCTTTTTCTCGCTTCTCTCGCCACCGACGTGCACCTGAATGGCACCTACTTTATTGTGGCGCATTTCCATTACATTATGGTCGGCGGGGCGGTGATGGCTTATCTGGGGGGGATACATTTCTGGTGGCCGAAAATCACTGGACGTCTTTATCCCGACGGCTGGGCACGTTTTGCGGCGCTGGTAATTTTTGTGGGATTCAACCTCACTTTCTTCCCGCAATTCATGCTCGGATATCTGGGCATGCCGCGGCGTTACGCTGTGTACCCCTCGGAGTTTCAAGTGCTCAACGTCATGTCCTCTGCCGGTGCATCGATTCTGGGAATCGGATACTTGATCCCGCTCATCTACTTGACCTGGTCCATGCGTTACGGCCCGACAGCAGGCCCGAATCCTTGGGGTGCCAAGGGGCTGGAGTGGACAACTCCTTCTCCGCCCCCTACTGAAAATTTTGAGGAGATTCCGGTGGTAACCGAAGAAGCTTACGACTACGCCCACAGCACGGTGACCCGTGGCTGATATGGCGATTCACAACGCGCATGCGCAAGGGTTCGCGCACCAGTTTGAAGACATGGAGCAACAGCGTGAGGCCGGAAGCCTGGGCATGTGGGTATTCCTGCTCACCGAGATGATGTTCTTCGGCGGCCTGTTCGCCACCTACATCGTTTACCGCGCGCTTTATCTGCCTTCCTTCGAAATTGGCAGCCATTTGCTGGAAGTCAGGTTCGGCGCATTGAACACCGCTGTTTTGATCGGAAGCAGCTTGACCATGGCGCTGGCCATCCATTCCGCTCAAATTGGCAAGCGCGGCGCGCAAGTTGGATTCCTGATTACCACCATGATTTTGGGCGCGGCGTTTTTGTTCATCAAGTTTACGTTTGAGTGGCACCACGATTACATTGAGCATCTGGTTCCCGGCTTTGGTTTCGTGATACGGCCCGAATGGGGAGCGCCCGGCGCGCACGTGCCCATGTTCTTCTGCTTTTATTTCTTTATGACTGGATTGCACGCGTTGCATATGATTATCGGGATTGGCATTCTGACCGTGCTCACGATCCTGGCCCATCGTGGCAGGTTTACTCCGCAGTATCACAGTCCGCTCGAAGTAAGCGGTCTTTACTGGCACTTCGTGGATATTGTGTGGATCTTTCTTTTTCCGCTGCTCTATCTCATTGGCGGACGTTACGCGGGGAGTGGCCACTGATGTCTGAGCACATTGTCTCAGTGAAAATCTACGTGGGAATCTTTGTCGCGCTTCTTTGTCTCACCGCACTCACTACCGGCGTGGCCTACATTGACCTCGGCGCATTTAACACCGTTGCCGCTCTTGCGATTGCCGTGGTCAAGATGCTGCTGGTAGTTCTGTTTTTTATGCACGTGAAGTACAGCGGCGGGCTGACCAAGGTGTTCATTCTCGCGGGAGTTTTATTTTTCGCCATCCTGGTTACCTTGACGCTGGCCGACGAGTTGACGCGACATTGGTCTCCTACGCCCACGGGATGGGGGACTCTCGCTCCACTACTTTCACGCTTCTTTTAACCAAGAATCCCTATTCTGCGGTCATGAATTAGGAAGCGCTGTTCTGTCAGAAAGCGAATGGCGGGATGCGCCGAGAGCGCGGAGTTAAGACCGAACAGCTCGGAAGGCGATGACTGCATTCAATCCTCCGAAGGCAAACGAATTTGAAAGGGCCGCCCCAACTTGTTGTTTGCGGGGCTGGTTCGGAATGTAGTCGAGGTCGCATTCAGGATCGCGTTCGTTATAATTCGCCGTAGGCGGCAGGATTCCGTGATGCAGAGCGAGCACGGTGGCGATCGCTTCCAGTGCGCCCGCGGCGCCCAGCGCATGGCCGTGCATGGACTTGGTCGAACTGACAGCGAGTTTGTCTGCATGCGCGCCGAAAACTTCTCGAATGGCACGACTCTCGACAGGGTCGTTCCCCGGTGTTCCAGTGCCGTGGGCGTTAATGTAGCCGACTTCTTCAGGCGCCATGTTGGCAAGACGCAACGCGTCACGCATGGCTCGTGACGGCCCCTCGACCGTCGGTTGCGTCAAATGATGGGCGTCCGAGGACATGCCGAAACCGCAAATTTCCGCGTAGATTCTGGCGCCGCGCGCCTGCGCCGCTTCCATCGGTTCCAGGATCATCATCGCGCCACCCTCGCCCAGAATCATTCCCCGCCGATCTTTACTGAACGGGCGGCAAGTATCAGGCGCAATCACTCGCATCGCTTCCCATGCTTTCAGATGTCCGATCGCGAAGGGCGCCTCGCTGCCCCCGGTCACCGCCAGATCCACTTCGCTATCGCGCACCAGACGAAACGCCTGGCCGATGGCATGATTGGCGGAAGAACACGCAGTCGATACGGTATAGGTGGGCCCGGTAATCCCCAGTTCCATGGAGATATGGCTCGCACCGGCATTGGCCATCGTTTTAGGAATCGTCAGCGGATGAACCCTTCCGCGGTCGGAAACGTAAAGATCCGCGAAGCCGGTTTCGATGGCGGATTGGCCTCCCACAGCGGAGCCGCACACAATCGCGGCGTTATAACGAAGAGCGGGGGTTAGAGTAAGGCCGGAATCGCGCATGGCTTCGCGCGCGGAAACCACGGAGAACTGCGCGAAGCGATCGAGGTAAGCTTCTTTACCGCCTTCGAAGTGCTGTGTGGGGTCGAAACCGCGCACCTCGGCCCCGTTCTCCATCTTCAGGGCCACGCGCGAGCGATCGACACCCTTCAAGGCCTGAATGCCACCTCGTCCATGGCTAAGCGAATCCCAGGATTCGGCGACATTCAGTCCCAGTGGAGAAATGATCCCTAAACCTGTGATGGCAACTCGGCGGGCCGCCATTCTTAGTTCGCTGGCGTGGGCGAACCCACGGTCGAATCAGGCGGCGTAGCAGCGATGATCTTCTTAATGCCGGTGACTACATCGTTGACCGTGCGTATGGATCGAACATCGTCATCGGGAATGGAAATCTTAAAAGCGTTCTCGAGCTCAAAAAGCAAAGTGAAAACGTCCAGCGAATCGATGCCCAAGTCCTGCAGATTAGTTTCCAGTGTGATCTTATCGGCTGGAATCCGCTTTACCGATGCAAGAGTAGTGATCACCTTTTCAGCGACTGCATCAGACGTCAAATTCTTCCTCCCAAAGTGCCGATGGGTTTAGGTTTTGTCCTCAACGTAGGACGCCAGCAACACGTAAAACCCATCCCTATAAGACCGCTACTAAATCAGCCAAATTTTAGCAGGACTGCGCGTCCATCGCTCAGAGTATTTCTTCAAAGGACGTCCGCTTCCAGAATGGCCTAATGTTTCATTGGCATTGGCGAGGCTGCGGGTTCGGTGGCCGCTGCCGGTGCCCCCGGTAGATCGAATTCTCTTTTCGCCGCGGGGGGAAGTTTCTCGATATTGCTCAGAAAGGTCACCAACTGCCACATCTGCGTGTCATTAAGAGTCTTGTCCCACGCCGGCATTCCGCTCCAACGAACACCGTGCTGGATAATGTAGAGATTTTGATTCTCTGGCATATCCGGTGCGTCGGTGAAGAACGTAGGTATGGGAGGATAGAACGATTTCGGGAATTGGCTGCTGGGATTGGAAGGAACGCCGTGGCAGCCTGCGCAATGATTAATGTAAAGCCTAGTGCCGGCCACCAAAGTCTCTTCGTTGGCCGTTAAGGGGTTCTTCTGGTCCGGAGCGTGGCGGTCCGTCGAAGCATCCACCGCCTGCATGGCAAACTTCTTCTCCAGCAGAGACGGTTCCTCGTCCGCTTTGAAATCCACGTAACCCTCTTTAATAGCTAAAAAAATAGCGATACCAATTATCAGCAAGGTCAGAAAAACGCCTGTAAAAAAATTCCTCATGGACCTCAACCTCCTTACAAACAATGAATCCCACAAAAGTTATTTTACTTCGGCCAGCCGGTTATATTTCTCGAGAACTTCGCGCAGCCTGTCATGCGGAAGCGCTTCTACGGTATGCCCTTCGGGACCTGTCATCGTTTTCGCCGCCACCAGAGCATTTACCACCGCTTCTTCGGTGGCTTGCACGGTGGCCTCAAAAAGCGCGTCCATTTGATCATTGGGGAGCATTTGGACCTTCACCGGTTTCTTTTGCTCCAGCCCTGCGCCCGAGTTAGCTGTGGAGAAGGCAATAAAAATGTCGCCAGAGCCATTCCCCGAAATGCTGCCGAGACGCCCAAGACCTAGCGTAACCCGCTTGGCAATCCGTTTCATCTGGTTTGGCAAAAGTGGAGCGTCGGTAGCGACGACCACGATGATCGAACCGGTATCCTCGTCCCATATCCGCTTTCCCGTAATTTCGTAGCCTACTGGCGTTCCGGCGATTCGCAAAAGATGCCGCGTCCCAAAATTGCACTGAACCAGCGCGCCCACTGTATATCCACCGAGTTTTTCGGAAAGCCGGCGCGAGGAAGTCCCGGTGCCGCCCTTGAATTCGAAACAAATCATTCCCGTCCCGCCACCGACGTTTCCTTCGGCGATCGGACCTGCGTGCGCGTCATCCATCGCAGCGAACGCGTCTTCCGGCTTCAGGTGAAATCCGTTGATATCGTTCAGATATCCGTCCCAGGTCTCAGCCACCACCGGAAGCGACCACCAATCGTCCTCCGGCACTGGCATGCCGTGTTTGAATTGCCACGCGATGACGGCGTCGCGCACAACTCCCACGCTGTGCGTGTTTGTGATCATCACTGGGCCATATAGAAATCCCGATTCTTCGACCCAGGTCGTTCCAGTCATTTCGCCATTGCCATTTTCCGTGAACCATCCCGCAAAAACCGGATCCACGGCATTTTTTCCGCGCGGGAAAATCGCCGTGACGCCCGTGCGTACGGGCCCAACCCCTACCTGCAATTTGCCTTCGCCGGAAATGAGCGTGCGATAGCCGACTTCCACTCCCTGCACGTCTGTAATCGAATTCAGCGGGCCCGGAGTGCCTTCCAGTGGCACGCCGAGGTCACGCGCGCGAGGCTCCGCCGCCTTCGGCGGTTGCTGCGCGCTAACCGACACGCAAGCAACGAAAAAAATGGCAAGAGTAAGAGATAATATTTTCACGGGTTTTCAGCGCCTGCGAAAGAGTCCAATTCCTGCTTAACGTGGCGCAGCAACATTGTATTTTTCATTAGCTCATCTTCGAGAATCTTGGCTTGCCCCTGCGCACGCTTCCAATCACCCGCCTCGGCGGCCTCCGTAAGACCAGGCAGCTCGAGATGGGCGTAGGTGTAGCGCGCGGCATAGAGAGAATGTTTGAACCACGGCCGCCCGGGAATGCCCTCGGGATTGCACCAATTCTGTTCCACTTTCATCAACTCTTGATTTATGTAAATCTCTTTAGCGCTGTTCATACCTCCGCTCGCAACCACCCGGCTGGCACTCTGTTTCAGTTCCTGTCCCGCTTGCTCGAATCCTAGAGCGTATTTCCGGAGAGAATCAAAATCTATATGCGACGCAACATGGCTCGCATCATCAAGTTCCATTAGAAACTGCCGGATGTGCTGGCCATAGGACTCAAAATCAAACGGAAGAATCTCAGCATTTGCCAAACGAAGCACCACGGTGCCCCAAAGCTGAGTCATTAATGAATGGTAGCGGTATCCCGGATCTCCAAAGTGATTCATCCAATAAAAGTCATCGTACAAAGAGTGATAGACACCGTACGGCCCCACGAAAGTGAGCCCCATGGTCGGGATGCCGAGAAAATTTAAGAAGACGGTGTGATCGGATCCGCTTCCGATGCGAGTGTTGGCCAGTTCAAAGTCCGGCACAGGTTGTTTTCCTTTTAGTTCTAGTTCCCTTGAAACTTTCCATTCCTCGTAAAGTGTCTTACCCGAAGGCGCCGGCAAATTTCGGCTCACATCGACAAGCAGCGGCGCTAGGGAACCCACGGCATCTCCTTGAAAGTTGGGTCCCGATGTGGCCTCGTCCACATTCAAATAGGCCACGGCTTTCTGTTTCAGTTCATCCGCGAATTCTTCGCCCCATTCCGTGGAACCAGTCAAGGCGTACTCCTCGCCATCCCAACTGCAAATCACCAGCGTGCGCTTCGGCCTGATTCCCTGCTTTAACATTTCGCCGAGATTTCGCGTCAGCTCGAGCATAGAAGCGGTTCCGCTGGAAGGATCCACGGCGCCATACACCCAAGCGTCGCGATGATTGCCCAGAATCACCCATTGATCGGGAGCTTCACTGCCGCGAATGCGCGCTTCCGTCACGTAATACGGCTGCACGCTCGTGTCCATGTCAACCTTCAGATGAACTTGCACGCGCTTACCGCCAAGCCTGTACTTCAGCGGCAATCCACCTTGCCAGGAATCTGGCGCCACCGGCCCGTCCATCTTTTCCAGTAGTGGCTTCGCGTCGCGCCAAGATAACGGCAGGCCCATGATTTTCGGGAGGGATATCGCTTGTTCCGGAGCGATTCGTTTCGCGCCTGGAACCGAGGCCCACCCCGGAGTTAAAGGATCGCCCGGTTCCAGGAAGTCATAGGTGATCGCGCCGCGCTGGATGTGACTCTCCGGTCCCCAGGGCCCATCCGGAAAGACTTTCCCGCGAGTGTAACCGTCTTCCTGCGGATCGGAATAGATTAGGATGGCCGCCGCGCCCAGCCGTTCCGCCGTGAGCGCCTTGAATCCTCGATAGCTATAAGGATTCGAATAGCGCACCAGAACAATTTTTCCTTTCACATCGATTCCGTGCGCGCGAAGGTATTCATAATCTTCCGGATTGCCGCTATGCGCGTACACCACGGGCGCCGTTACTTCTCCGGAAGCGGAATATCCCAGGTAGGCTCCGTCGGCTTTCGGATTTTTAGTGTCCGCATCCACCTCATACCGATCTTCGCGCAAGCTCGCGCGATAATGCCCGGGATGGACCATCTCCAGTGAAATTTCACGCGGCCGCGAATTCAGCACATCGTATTGATGGACGGTGACGTCTTCCAGACCCTGCTGCCGCCATTGCTCAGCCACCCATTGCGCCAGCTCATTATTGCGAACCGAGCCAGCCGGGTGCGGCTCAGAGGTCAGATAGCGATGAAATTTTGAAATTTGTTCAGCGGAAGCCATGGAACGGAATTTCTGTTCGATGGAGGTCTCCTGCGCAGCGCCATGCGCGGAGAATCCCACCATGGGGTTGGTATCGTTGGAACTGGCAAAAGCCGCAAATCCGATGGAAATAACCAATACAAGCGCCGCAATCGCCCAACGATAACGTTTGCCATCAACCGAGTGCAGAGGACCCTCCGATTCCCGCAAGGTGTGTCTTCTCCAACGCGGCAATGACTTTTTCAAGCCCCGCGGCCAGCATTTGTATCATGGAAGACGTGATCGTAAAGGGCGGCGCCAACAGAATGTGATCGCCGCGCAGGCCGTCAACGCATCCTTGAATCGGATACGTCAGGATCGATTCCTCCAGCAAATCGTCTTGAACACGTGAAGCGATTCGCGCGTCATGCGGAAAAGGTTCCCCGCTCTTGGCGTCCTGCACAAACTCTATTCCCCACAGCAACCCCCTACCGCGCACATCGCCCACCACCGAAAATTTTCTAAGTGGCTCAAGTGCTGCGCGCATCTCGAGTCCGGCAATATCAACCCGCGCAAATAAATTTTCGCGCTCGATGTAATCCAGCACCGCGTTCCCTGCCGCTGTGGCCACCGGATGGGCGTTATAGGTGAAGCCGTGCAGAAACGTCCCCGATCCTTTGGAAATTGTTTCCGCCACATTCCCCGCGACGATCACCGCACCCAACGGAGCATAGCCGCTCGCGATTCCCTTGCCGATCAGAATCATATCCGGCGCCGCGCCCCAATGTTCTACGGCAAACGGCTTTCCTGTCCGTCCCATGCCCGTCATCACTTCATCGGCAATCAGGAGTATTCCGTGTTGCCGGCAAATTTCCGCGATTCTTGGAAGGTAACCGTCCGGCGGTGGCACAGCACCGAGCGTGGCTCCCACAACGGGCTCAAAAATAAATGCGGCGATGTTGTCTGATCCCTGGCGTTCCAGAATTCGGTTAAGTTCGTCCGCACACTCCACGTTGCACTCCGGATAGCGCAGTCCATACGGACAGCGGTAGCAATAGCAGGGCGGAATATGCCCCCACTCGGGAAGCATGGGAGCAAATGGCTCACGTCGCCGAACATTTCCTGAAACGGACAGCGCTCCGAGCGTGCTGCCGTGATAGCTCTGCAAACGAGAGAGCACGCGAAAGCGTTTAGTTTCGCCACGCTCAAGCCAATATTGGCGTGCAAGCTTCAGTGCAGTCTCGGTCGCCTCCGATCCGCCAGATGTAAAATAAACCCGTCCTTGCGCTCGCATTGCCTCCGGCGCGATCGCAAGAATCCGCCGCGCAAGTTTCTCTGCAATCTCGGTGTGGAATTGCGAGGAGTGCACGTAGGCTAGCCGTGACGCCTGATCCGCCATGGCATCGGCGACCTCTTTTATTCCATGCCCGATCGTGACCACCGCGGCACCGCCGGATGCATCCAGGTATCTTCTGCCGTCGTCGGTATAGACAAAGCATCCTTCGCCGCGCGTGGCTTGCGGGTATCTTTTCAGAAAAGACCGCGGAAAAACGGCTTCGTCCATGGTGGTCGCTCAGAGTCGAGCGATTCTAACAGGAAAACTTCCAGACACCATCACTTGCTCATTTCCATTTCAGCTTTTTCAGATTAATCGTCGGCGGCGGGAATTTGATATCCATTTCTCGGAACGTCTCGTCGATGATGTGCGATACCGCCAAGTTGCGAAACCACTTCTTGTTGGCGGGGATGATGAACCACGGCGCTTTCTTCGTGCTGCAGGCCTCCAGCGCATCTTCGTAAGCGGCGGTGTAGTCGTGCCAGTATTTTCGCTCCTTGAAATCATCTTCGGAAATTTTCCAGCGCTTGTCCGGGTCTTCAATCCGCTCCAGGAAACGTTTCCTCTGCTCGTCCTTGCTGATGTGTAGGAAGAACTTCAAAATCCTCACTTTGTTTTCTTCCAGCATGGTCTCGAATTCATTGATCTGATCGTATCGCCGTGACCACACATCCCTGCTGACCAGCTCGTGCACACGTACGATCAATACGTCCTCATAATGTGATCGGTTGAACACTCCAATTTCGCCGTAGCCCGGAATCGCTTTGTGAACTCGCCAAAGGAAATCATGGGCTGCTTCTTCCGCCGAAGGCACTTTGAAAGATTTCACTACGCATCCCTGAGGGTCAACGCCCGACATCACATGGCGTATGGTTCCATCCTTGCCGGCCGCGTCGATACCCTGAAAGATTAGCAGCAGGGCGCGCTTTTTCTCGGCGTACAGCCGGTATTGAAATCCTACCAGTCTCTTAATAGCCTTCTCGAGGCTATCTTTCATCTCCGGATCTTTTTCGAACCCCCGCGTGTCGTCCGGGTCCCACTTGGACAGTTTGACCTTGTGTCCAGGCTGCACTGCCAGTTCTTCGCTAAATTTCATGCCATCTCCTTGCCCGCTCCGCTCGTCCAGCGAACCTGGCCCCTGTTTTTTGTGAGTCACCATTTTGTTACTCGCCATTCATCGATCCGATATATGATATGCAATTCTGTGTAAATTATTCATATGGCCACTATTACTCCTGAGCTAGCGTCCGCTGCAGATCCGGCCACATCCAAACAGCCTACTACCAAACGCGACTATCCTGGCGCGCTAGTCGTGGTGGAAGGTATCGACGGCTCCGGGAAAAGCACGCAACTATACCTGCTGAAACGCTGGCTTGAAATCGGCGGCTATCGAATTCATTTCACCGAATGGAATTCTTCCCCTCTAGTGAGGTCCGCCACCCGGCGAGGCAAACAGCGGCGGCTGTTGACGCCCACGACGTTTTCTCTTCTGCACGCGGCGGATTTCGCCGACCGCTGTGAACGTCAAATCATGCCTCTGCTGCATGGCGGTTATCTGGTCCTCGCGGACCGATATATCTACACCGCATTTGCGCGCGATGCCGCCCGCGGATGTTCCCCGCACTGGTTGCGCAATCTTTACGGCTTCGCTCCAGCTCCCGATATCACCTTTTATTTCCGCGCTCCCCTGGACGTGGCCGTTAACCGCATCGTTGCCGGCCGCCCCAAGCTGAAATATTATGAAGCCGGGATGGATCTGGGAATCTCGCTGGATCGCTCCGAAAGTTTTCGCATTTTCCAGGAACGCATTCTGAACAACTACGATCAGATGGTGGAAACCGACCGTTTTGTTCTAATGGACGGCACGGTGCGCGTGAACAAACTTCAGAAACTGATGCGGCAGATTGTGAGCGAGAAGATCGCTCTGCAGCAGTTTGCACCCAAGAAAAAATGACGCGCTTATCGAAAAAAACTCTTACCCGCGTTCCAGCAAATGGCCGCCCGGCGAAGCAAAGGCGGGTGCACAAGGCTCTAGAAACTCCGTCACGTTTCTACGGAACCCCGCTACCCGGAGTAAGACCGGAAGAACTCAGTGGAACTCTCATCGTTATAGAGGGCACCGACGGTTCCGGCCGCTCCACTCAAATTTCTCTTCTCACCGAATGGCTCGAATCCCAAGGATTTGCGGTACAGACCATGGGTCTGCGCAGATCGTATCTGGTCGGCGAAGATATCGACGCGCTGCTCGCAGAAAATGCGGTCACGCGAATGACCTTGGCGCTGATGTACAGCACCGATTTCTTCGATCAACTGGAACGCCGCATTCTCCCTGCTTTGCGCTCGGGATTAATCGTGTTGGCGGACCGCTATATCTTCACTTTAATCGCGCGCGCGGCCGTTCGTGGCATTGGCCGCGATTATCTCCACGGAATTTATGAAACTGCTCTCCGCCCCGACCTTACTTTTTGGCTGAATGTGCGCCCCGAAATTGCTTTCGACCGTGAGTTCAAGAAATCCCAGACCATTAGCTATTGGGAATCCGGACGCGACATGTCGCTCTCGAATGACTTGTTTCAATCCTTCATCCGATACCAATCGATGATTAAGCGAGAATTCGAATATCTTTCGAAGCGGCACAGTTTCCTTGAACTAGACGGCGAAAGCAGCGTCTCTGCGGTGAACCGGGTGCTACGCAAGCGAATTGCTTCGCACCTGGGCATACGCAGCACGCAATACAGGCCTTCGCACGCGCTGTCGCATCTTTGGCGCTAAACAGTGGCTGCCCCTGTCCAACTGGCCGCGATTGATGCGGGCTCGAATGCCATTCGGCTCGTAATCGCTCGCGCTACTTCCCCTCAGCATATCCAATTTCTAGACAGCGAGCGTGCCGCAGTTCGCCTGGGACATAACGCGTTTACGCGCCGGATGCTGGATGACGACACCATTGCGAGAGCAGCTCGCACTTTTAAACAATTTCGCGATCGCATGGATGGTTATCAGGTCAGCGCCTATCGAGCCGTAGCCACAGCCGCCGCCCGCGAGTCCCGAAACTATCGCAAATTGATGGATCGCATTCGACGGAAATCCGGGCTGGAACTGGAAGTCATCGGCAATGAGGAGGAAGCTAGGCTGGTTTGCTCCGCCGTGAAATGGGCGCTCAGTGACCGATTGCAGCCGCGCTTGATTTTCGATCTCGGTGGCGGCAGCTTGGAACTGAATTTTTTTCAGCGCGGTGTACTGGAGCATCGCATCGGACTACCGCTTGGCACCATACGTCTGATGGAAACGTATTCCATCAAAGGCGCGATCGACGAAGACGATGCCAACCGCCTTCGTCATCATGTTCTATCGATCCTACGCAGTGCGCTTCCTTCGCCGCCGAAACTCAATCGTTCCATTGCCGTGGCCTGCGGAGGAAATGCGGAAGCCCTGGTTCGAATCGCGGCGGGACCCATGGTCGAACGCATTCCCTCCATCAATGTACGCCTGCTGAAAGATCAGACCTGGCGCATGATGGCTCTTGATATTCCGGGGCGTATGCGAACTTTTCGCGTGCGTGAAGACCGCGCCGAAGTCATTGGAATTGCTGCCATCATCATTACGACACTGGCCAAATGGCTGGACCTGCGCGCCATGCTGGTCCCCGGCGTGGGAGTTCGCGAAGGCATTCTGCTGGATCTTGTCGCGCAGCAATACTCCAGCGGTATTGTTTCCGACGAAGAAAAAGGCCGCGCCGCGGAAATGCTGCAAGGCGCACTATGGTTCGCCAGCCGGCTGAATTACAATCAACATCATGCCGAGCAGGTGGCCCGGTTAGCGCTCTCGCTGTTCGATCAGCTTCGTCCCATTCATGAAATGGGGCCGGAGCTTCGGCTGCTTCTCGAAGTGGCGGCGCTTTTGCACGATACCGGACATTTCGTAAACCGTAAGAACCATAATCGGCACGGCGAATATTTGATTCGTAATGGAGAAATTCCCGGCTTGCGCGGGTGGCGATGCGAGATCGTGGCTGCGCTCGTGCGCTACCATAATTCAAAATCGGAACCGGAGCTGGGGCACTCCTCCTATGCCGCACTGGATGGACAGAAGCGCCGGCAATGCCGGCTGCTTACCTCCTTGCTGCGCATTGCCGAGAAGCTCGAGTCCGAGCACGAGCAGCGAGTTACCGGCGTCGATGTACAGATCGAAGGCCACAAGGCCATTTTCATGATCCGCGCCGCGGATGGCACGCGTTTGGATCTGGCCGGCCTTCAACGCAAAGCCGAATTATTCGAGAGAGAATTTCACTTGCATGCGGAATTTCGTCGAGTGCAAAAGAGGGAAAAAGAGGTAGCCTAGACTTATGATTCTTTATCTCGTGCGCCACGGCATAGCCGTGGATCCCAACGATCCAAAATCGCCTGCAGAGCCGGAACGCCCGCTCACGGCGAAAGGCGTACAAAAGACGCGCTCCGCTGCGCTTGGTCTCAATGTGCTCAGTATCAAACCCGACGTCATGATTACCAGCCCTTATGTCCGCGCGGCACAAACCGCGGAAATATTCGCCGAAACTCTTGGCTTCGCGCCGGCCAAGATTCGGGTGCACGATGCGCTAAAGCCCGCCGGAAATCCGGCCGAGATTGTTAAGGAAATCGTCGGGTTACGCGCCAAGGAAGTCATGTGCTTCGGCCACGCGCCGCAGCTGGATTTAATGATTTCACACTTGCTGGGCGCGCGAGGCGCGGTCACCGAGCTGAAAAAAGCCGGGGTTGCTTGTTTCGAGCACACCGCTGCCCGCGGAAAATGGCATCTTCGTTGGCTGCTAACACCTAAGATGTTGCGTCAGCTTGCGGAGTAAACGCGCTGTAATTCCGGAGGAGAAACTGTCTTCAGGTTGTGGCCCCACTCCAGCCCTTTGTGCCAGAACACCCAGTAGGATTCTTTGTCGATCGTTTTTGTGCGGAATTCCTCAAGCCGGCTCTTACGTTCCCTTTCGATTTTTTCCATCCAGCCCTCGAGGATCTTTGGATCCAGTCCCGAAGCTTGTTTTCTGACCAGCGGGCGCAGCACATCCAGGTCGTGCACTTCGCCGAGAATATCCTGCATACGCTTTAGTTCCTTGCTGCTGCGTTCATACCTGGCCGGCAGAAAATTCTCCAGGATGTATCGGAAGCCTTTCAGTCCAATTCGAAGGCCATGCCATGCCGCTGCACTTCGAACTTTTCTTGCTCGCTGGTAGAGCTCCACTGCTTCGTTGAGTTTCGCAAGCGCCAGGCGCTGGAAAACCACGCTCTCGACGGGGAAGAACGCGGCTTTGGGTGGAAATTTTCGCGACCATTTTTTCCATTCTTTGCGATCAAACTGGGCCAGCGTCTTCTCCGCGATTTTTTGCGCTTCTTTTTCCTTGTCGTCCAGGTCTTTCAGCAGCCTCTTACGCAGCGGGTCCTTGGCCGCTCCCAGCTTTTTCACCCATTCCTTGGCAACTTGCGTGTTTCTAAGCAAGCCCAGGGCCTGGAACAATCCTCGCGTGGATTTCTTCAGTTTTTTCCAACTGGGCGAAGGGTTTACCTCGCTTAAGGCATCGGCCATGGTCCGGCAGCGGCGGAGGGCGACGCGCAGGTCGTGAACGCTGTCTGAGTCCCACTTGTCTCCGCCCTGATCCGCCATCTCCAAGACGCGGTTCATCCAGACTTCCAAGCCGGTTCGCTTGACCGGGATGCTGGGGGGCAGGGTTATCGTGACTGTCACAGGATATTCAACATTTCTTAGGAAGGTTTAAGCTGCCTATTCTACACGGGGCGGGCGACGTTTTCCAGCGCACGAGGATTTTACAAAGCCGTCATTTGGCCGTAACAACCTCGGTACAAAATCGAACTCGCCACTGCGAGGAAGGCGAGACAACGAAATTTCCCGCAGTCCTTCATTACCTAACCCCCTGGCTCGAGCCGCTCCCCGTCGGTTCGAGCCAGTTCCTTTTCGGGTCCTTTGGTGGTCGGCTGCTGCGACGCGTGTGCTTCTATCGATCTCATTACTCGCCTGGCTTTTTTGATCCGGCTATGCGTTCTTCTCCCGAGTAAATCACAAACCGCCGTCCGCGCAAGAACCCGATCAGCGTTAGACGCAGCTCGCGCGCGAGCTGCACGGCCAGGCCCGATGGCGCGGACACCGACGCGACAACCGGCAAACCAGCCACGATGGCCTTTTGCACAATCTCGAAACCGCCTCGGCCACTCACGAGTAGCACGGAGTTTGCCAGTGGAAGCTGGCCGCCCAGCAGTGCCCAGCCAATCACCTTGTCCACCGCGTTATGCCGGCCGATGTCTTCGCGCAAAACCAGCAGCGCACCGCTAGAATCGAAAAGGGCAGCGGCATGCAATCCGCCGGTGCGCTGGAAAACGTCTTGCGAGGAACGCAGCACGTCGGGAAGTTTCACAAGAAGTTCCGGCGCGCACCTGAAGTCAGGATTGGACGCTTTGAGCAGGCGCGAGCGAACCGAGTCTATCGAGGCTTTGCCGCAAATACCACAACTCGAAGCCGCGAAAAAGTGCCGCTGCATGGTCGCGAAGTCCGGAGCAACTTCGGGAAGAAGTTCTGCCTGAACTAAATTGCCAACTTTGGGGTTTTCTCCGGACACCCCGGGTTGCAGTGAAATGATCTGATCGGCTGAGCGTACGATGCCTTCGGTAAACAGGAAACCTGCAGCCAGTTCCAGGTCGTGGCCCGGCGTTCGCATAGTTACGCTGAGGGGTTCGCCGCCCACGCGAATTTCCAGTGGTTCTTCGGCGGCCAGGTAATCATCTTTGCGGTGAAAATGGCCGTCCTCCCATTCGGAGACCTTGGTGAGATTGAGCATATGCGGTTCTCGCGTCACAAGAAGTTCTCCAGGCGCAGTCTCCCGAACAGGGGAGGTCTTGCGGTTCTGGTGACAAGATACTTGGTTGCTTTCATTTGCCCTTGTTCGGATTTTTCTCGTCCGTTCATTTGCGTCTATTCTCTTCGCAGTGTGGCTTCGATCAGGCCGTAGGGCTCGTCGGTTGGCAGGAAGACTTCGCCGGGATTGTCCATTCCAAAGGACGCAAGATCCACCAAGTCGAAATGTTTGTTGGGCAGCGAGAGATGGATTTCGCGCAGGCGGTCGAACGTGGCTAGTACCGCCTCTCCCATGGCGTAGAGCGTGTGCTGCAGAGATTTGCTGTCATGTTCGGCAAAGGTTTCCAGGAGGGTTTGGCGTACTCCGTGCCAGAGCGGACTGAACTCGACTTCGTCGCCTTCGTAGAGCCAATCGGCTTGAATGGTGGTTGCAAGGATTCCATCGCGATCCACTTTCAATGTGGTGTAAGGGTCGCGGAGGAAGCCGTCGAAGGTAGATTTCGCTGTCTTGAGCACTTGGAGGCCGTGGATACCGGCGCGAATAGAGGTTCCCTGGCGAGTTCCGAGCAAGGTTGCTGTGCGTTTTTCTTGTCCGGATGCTTTGGTGAAGGCGAAGGCGTGAGGCTTGCTGCCGTGGCGGATACGGGACCATGGATTTTCGGCCATTTCAATGCGTACGCGGGAGACTTGCTCGTTGTAGGTGAGAAAGTGATCGATTAGGTGCAGCGCAAAATCTTCTATTGCTTCGACCGGATATTGGCGGGCAATTGCATAAACTGAATTTTTCATGGTGTCAGTGGGCAGGATTTTTTTGTTGTCGGCTTTTGCGTGGGCGGCCTCGAAGTCACCTTCGAACTGAATCCCGACGGTTAGTTCTTTGATGTCGTGGCGGCCTTTCTGCCGAACCACTCGCAGCAAGCGGACGCGCGATTCGCCGTAATTGTTTTCGGCGAGCTTTACAGCCATGTTTCGGCTCCCGCGATCACTGTGCCTGCTTCCCGATGGCATGTGGTTGTGGCCCCGGGTAGAAATTTCTCTGCCGTTTGTTTTCTAGAAGTTATGTCGCATTCTACATTTTGTGCAGAACCGCGTAGAAATGTATTCCGTAAGGTAGAAAACAGCGGCAGATCGGCCAACGGACAGATTGAAAAAAAAAGTCTAGAGTTTCGCGGCGTTGAGTTCTGATTGCGGGCCCGAAGCTGTTCAATTTTAATCACGGGAAACGCTAGCACGCGACCCTTTGAATTTCAAGGAGTCCAAGTGCGTGGACGGACTAGTACTTCGCAATGTTAAATCCCGTTTTGGGAAACGTACGTTATGCTCTAACACTTGAAATGAGCGCCGATATATTTCAAACAAATAAAACTACCGAGCAAATGGAATTATGAAATGTCGGCTTGAGGTGTGGACGTTGATACTTTTGGTTTTGGCGTGCGGCGTTCATTTGCGGTGTGGATTGCAAAGCACGACCGGCACGGTTGTAGTGATCGGGTGGTCGCGAACGAAAATCGTGATCGCGGTTGATAGTCGCGGATTTGACGACAATGAGAAGTATCGCGACGACATCTGCAAGATCGTGAGGCTGGACGACCGCTCGGTGTTCACCGCCGCCGGAAACATCATTCACGCTCATAACGGGCGAGCGCTTTGGAATGCGCAAAAAGAAGCGATCCACTCTTTCCAAGAAGCCCAGAGTACGGGGACCGAGCGGCTTCTAATGGCCGCAGCCAGGAACTGGGGCGACCGTATGGTGGCCGCCATCGATCAAGCTTTGAAGGAAGATCCGGCGGGTTCCCGGCTGATGCTGGACAAAAACATATTTCTCACCGGAGTGTTCCTGGGATTTGAGCACGGCTCTACGGCGATGTACCAGGTGGAAATCGTCTTCGATCCTGGCACGCAACAGGCTAAGGAGAATTTTTATACCGAGCACCACACGACAACCCTCGAATTTGGAGCGTTGGGACGTAATGAAATTGTTAACCAAGTGGTGACCAACAAGACTCGTTTCGCAAGGACCGAACAGAGGAAGTGGGCTTCGGCTGATCGAAATATTCCATTGGCAGACCGGGACGTTCGCTGGGCGATCCGCTTGGTGCAACTCACCATGGAGTATCACCCGCAACGGTCCGAGGTGGGAGGCCCGATTGACGCGCTGGAAATTACACGGCGCGGAATTCACTGGGTTGAACGCAAACCCGGGTGCAACCCGTAGTCGTAGAGGGCAGGTCCGCCGGAGTTAATTTCCGCCTTGGGACTGGGAGCGATGGTCTTGAACGGTGAAATCCGCGGGGACCTGGAACATTGCCGGGTCGGGTTCAGAGCGGGTCACATCGACCAGTTTAATAACCTGTGTGCCTTGCCTAGGATCCTTACGAGTAACGGACAAATTGATTTGAAGGTCGGGGGAATACCAGAACTCGCGAGTGATGACGAGCGCACGGTCGTTGCCGATGGCACCGGCGTTGATCGTTAGAGTTTCGAGCGTGCCGACGACATTCAAATCGTCGACTGTCTTGTTTCCCAGACCCTCACGAGTGAGGGAGCGTGTCCCGTTATCGCGCGGGCCAGCAGGTGCCGCGGTGAAGGAGACCGGCGCGTAATATGCGGTAATGCTGCACTGGCGCGTGGCGACCGTACACGTAGTTTTGGTATGGGCGTTGGGATCGTAAAAGATCTTATCGATTAATTTGGATTGCTGGCTGGTGTTGGGAACGAAGTTGCGGCGTTCGCGGTAGATGCGACCCTGGCTGTCGCGGGCGACGACAGCGGTGAGATGCGTGGTAACCACGCTTCCGTCTTCGAGGTTGTGTGTCCACTCGATAGTATCTGTGCCCGAAAACGGCCTTCCGGTAACGGGAAGGACCTCGATGCCGGCAACGCGGAAACGTGTACCGCCATCTGGGCCGCGGGAGGCTTCGGTTGACTCTTGAGCTGAGAGGCTGACGGCTAGGAGCGCGGATACCATGAACAAAAACAGGGCCCGTGTATTCATGAGCCACCTCACCACGGATTCGACAAAAATATAGCATACCGATTAGCGGCCCTACAATGGCTGGGCGAGCGCGACCGAGGAATCTCCGGTAGGCACCCGTGGAGGCTGGACTAGTAGCTGACTTTGTCCGGTTTTTGTTCCCAGGCTCGAAATGGATTGAGCGCTTCTTCGCGCATCCGCTGGACCATTGGGATTTTGCGCTGCGCCAGAGTTTTGCAGATCTCCTGGTAGATGAATGAATCGTCGAAACCGGCGTTCGCGGCATCGGCTGCGGCGGCGGCGAAATAAATGCGATCGAGGCGCGCCCAATAAATGGCGCCCAGGCACATGGGGCACGGCTCGCAGCTTGCATAGATCTGGCAACCGGCGAGGTGGAATTCTCCGAGTTTTTTGCAGGATTCGCGAATGGCGACGATTTCGGCGTGGGCCGTGGGGTCGTTCAGGGAGCTGACCCTGTTGCTGGCCTCCGCAATAATTTCTCCATTTCTCACGACTAGCGCGCCGAAGGGGCCGCCGCGGCCGGATTGTACATTTTCCAGTGCCAGCGCGATGGCGCGTTGCATGAAAGTGTTTTCAGACATTTTCGGTGAATAAGTATGCAGCGCGGGCAATCGATAGCCAAGCGAAATGCCGGCTGCCGCTAGACGGTAGCGGCTAAGGGCATCTTTTGTGTGGCGAAAGTGCGTTCTTTGCGACGCCAGAAATATAGCAAGGCGGTGCCGATGAGAATGAGCGCAAGGGACAAACCTATCCACAGGCCGGGCGCGCCCCAGCGGAGGTGGAAGCAGAGGTAGGCGCCCAGGGGCAGGCCGACCAGCCAATAGAAAACCAGATGGCAGGTCATGGGGGTGCGCGTGTCGCCTGCGCCGCGCAACGCCCCCGTTGCGACCGTTTGCATGCCGTCGAAAAGCTGGAAAAAACCACCGACGAAAAGCAAAGTGCTTGCGGCGCCGACTACGACCGGGTCCGGGGTGTAAATCCGCGTGATGTATTGCGGCGCCGCTAGAAAAAGAATGGTCATCAGGCCCATGAAACCGGTGGCTAAAAACATAGCCGTCCATCCGGCGCGACTGGCGGCCTGCGGATCGCCACGACCTAGGGCTTGGCCCACGCGAACGGCGGCAGCGGCGCTCAGTCCCAAAGGGACCATGTAGGTGAGGCTCACGGTGTTGAGCGCAATCTGATGGCTGGCCAGCGGGACGGCGCCTAATTTAGCGATCATGGAGGTGGCTACGGCAAAGACTCCCACTTCCATGCCGAACTGCGTAGCGGCCGGGAGACCTAGTTGCACCAATCTCCAGATGCGGAAAAAATCGGGCAGGCGACGAGTTTCGCGCAGTCCGGTTTCGTATCGATGATCGTAATAGGCGCAGTAGCCGAGCAGGACGCCGGCCATGTAAATACGCGCGATGCATGTGGACCAACCGGAGCCCACAGTGCCCATCGCGCGGAATCCGAGGTGGCCGTAAATCAAGGCCCAATTCCCTACCAGATTTACTAAATTTGCGGATACCAGCGCGAACATTACAGGCTTCGCTTGGTCCATTCCCTGTAAGTAACGGCGGAAAACGAAATAGAGCAGAAGTGGGAGCGTGGACCAATTCAACGCGTGCACGTAGGGAACGGCCTGCTCCAGAATTGCATTTTGAACGCCGAGCGAACGGATGAGTGGTCCGAAAGTCCAAACGATGCCCATCAGCGCTGGAGAAATTCCCAGGCTGAGATAGATGCCATTGACCAGCACGCGATGGCATTCTTCCAAATCGCCGGCACCGTAAGCGTGAGAAACCAGCGTGTCGAGACCGAGCATTAAACCCGTGCCGAAAATTGCGACCGCAATGTAGAGAATGCCTCCCAGACTGACGGCGCCGATGGCTACCGCGCTGTTGGCCTGGCGGCCGACCATCATGGTGTCCACGATGCCCATGGTCATCCAACCGAGCTCGGCACACACCAGTGGCATGGCCAGCAGCAGCATGGGCTTGGCTTCTTCGGCGATGTAATGGACGAACAAGCGCTTCAGCATAAATTTGGTTCTGGGCGAAGAACACGCCGCAACTATTTGAAAGAAACGCGGTGAATATCATTCGAGTTTATCGGGATTGCAGGGGCGAACAAACTGCAAAATGACGGAGGGCAGAAGGGTACTTGTTACTGCAAGCGGAGTTGAAAAGTCAGCGAACGATACAGAGGGGGGATTCAGGTGCGCGTATAATTGATTTTGGACTGCGGACCCGCACCCTCCGGGAAGCAGTCTCCGAAAGAAGAACGCCTTCGGAGATTCATCGCAACTGCACTCGTACATTTTTAAAGCCTGCGGAGATTTCATCCCGTTGTAGGAGGACCTCATGGAAAAACAACAGAGTCGCGTAGAACTGAAAAGCAGCGCGCGTACGGAAATGCCTGGGGCGCGGAAAATTGGGCCGGCGGATCCTAAAGAGCGAATCACGGTGACCGTTGTGCTTCGGCGCGGGTCGGCGCCGTCTGCATTTCCTTCCGTGGAACGGCTGGGCGCCACGGCTCCGATGGAGCGTCACCACCTATCGCGAGAAGAATTTGCGGCTCGACACGGCGCTAGCCCGGACGATATTTCGAAAGTTCGGGCGTTTGCGAAGCAATATGGTCTGCAAGTAGTGGAGCAAAGCCCTGAGCGAAGATCCGTGTTTTTGAGCGGAACGGTGGAGGCTTTCAGCAAAGCGTTTAGCGTGCAACTGAACCGCTACCAGCATGCGAAAAGCATATACCGCTGCCGAACGGGGACGCTGCAGATTCCCGCCGAGCTCGATGGAATTATTGAAGGCGTGTTCGGACTGGATAACCGGCCGCAAGCGACGCCGCACTTTCGTCTTTGGAAAGATCCGGCGGGAAAAGTGCGGGCGCAAGCGGCAGGGGCCTCCTACACTCCGATTGCGGTGGCCCAGGCTTACGATTTTCCTGCAGGCACGGACGGGAGCGGGCAAACCGTGGGGATCGTGGAATTAGGCGGCGGTTATAATTCGGCGGACCTGACGAAATATTTTAAAGGACTGGGAATTTCGTCGCCCGAGATTACCGATGTGGCGGTGGACGGCGGCTCGAATTCTCCCACCGGCGATCCGAATGGGCCGGACGGCGAAGTGGAGCTAGATATTGAAGTGCTGGGCGCGGTTGCGCCTTCGGCGGCAATCGCGATGTACTTCACGACGAACACGGACCAGGGTTTTCTCGATGCGTTGACTACCGCGATTCATGACACCACGAATCGGCCGTCGATTATTTCGATTAGTTGGGGAGGGCCGGAAAGTTCATGGACCCAGCAGGCATTGAATTCGTTTAATTCAGCTTGCCAGGATGCGGCAACGATGGGAGTGACCGTTCTGGCGGCTTCCGGAGATAGCGGGTCGACGGATGGTTCCAGCGATGGGAACCCTACGGTGGATTTTCCGGCTTCGAGTCCCTACGTGATCGGGTGCGGTGGGACTAGGCTGAGTTTGTCGGGGACCAAGATCATCTCGGAAGTTGTGTGGAACGATCTTTCGAGCGATGAAGGCGCGACGGGAGGCGGGGTCAGCGGATTTTTTGCGTTGCCAACGTATCAGCAGACTGCCGGAGTGCCGAAATCGCCGAGCGGATTTGTGGGGCGCGGCGTGCCGGACGTGGCCGGGGATGCGGACCCGGAGACGGGGTACAGCCTGATTGTGGATGGCAGTACGGCGGTGATCGGCGGCACCAGCGCTGTGGCTCCGCTTTGGGCGGGATTGCTGGCGCGGATCAATCAGTCACTAGGGAAAGATGTGGGATATGTGAATCCGCTGCTTTATGCGAGCAAGAGCGTGGCAACTTTTCACGATATTACAAGCGGGACGAACGGAGCTTACTCCGCAGGACCCGGATGGGATGCTTGCACTGGACTGGGCAGTCCTGATGGGGCAGCGCTGCTGGCGTCACTTGGCGGCATGGCGAGCAGCAAGTCTGCGTGATGCGTCGTTACATAAAGCGAATTCATAGAGACGTCGCTACGACTTCGAGAGCAACTCGATGAAATTATCGGGCTTGGCGTCGAAGGCGGCTTTGTGAGAGTCCATGCAGAAGTAGTAGGTCTGGCCCTTGTAAACTTCCGCTAGAGCGGTCTTCCCCTCCACCTGCATCCAGCATACCGCGCAAATATCGCCAGACGGCTTGACCGCGAATTCGGAGTTGGAGGCAGCGTCCATCCAGCCCTTTCCCTGATATTCAAGCTCAAAGGCAGTGCGCCGGACCGCTTCCGGACCGAAATAGCGACCAACGGTGCGCAGCGCGAGGTCCATGCCGGACGTAAGTCCGCCGGCGGTGGCGATATTACCTTCCTCAACGAAGCGCGCGCCACGGAGTACTTTAACGTCAGGATACTGCATGGCCAGATCGGTATAAGCGGCGTGATGAGTGGTGGCGGACTTGCCGTTTAGAAGACCGCTGGCAGCCAGGACAAATGCGCCGGTGCAAACCGACATCGTGAGGTCAGTAGTCTTCGATGCTTTGCGAATCCACTCGAGCATCACATCCGTACTACCGTTTTGCGCGGGAATGACGATGATTTGAGGAGCCGGAGCGGTCTGAAAAGTGTAGTGGGGCACGATCTGCAAACCGCCGCTGACCACGATCGGATAGAGCGCCTCCGCAACGGTGTAAAGATTGAACGCAGCATCCATCATGCCGCGGCCAGGAATGGTGGCATCCTGAAAAACTTCCCAAGGACCTGCGAAATCGATCAGCACCGCGCCTTTAGAAATTAGGAAGGCGACATTTATCGCACCGCTCGCGGGCGCTTTGAATTGCGTTGAAGCTGCGACTGCCGGCGGTGATTTCTGACCGTCCGGGGATTGGCCTGGCGATGCCGCGGTCAACCGGGCGGCGAGCGATCCGGGAATGGCCGCAGCCAAACCGAGCGCTCCTGAAGTTTGCAACAATTGCCTGCGCGTAAGATTTTTTCCTTTCATGTTCTTCCCCTCAAAAATAAATTTAATAAATCGCATCATTCAGTTCGCAGCGCGATGATTGGATCGACGGCAGCGGCGCGGCGAGCGGGCAAGTAGGTGGCAATCATAGCGGACGCGACTAGAACAAATGCTACGCCGCCAAATGTGACTGGGTCCCTGGGCGTAACCCCGAACAGGAGCGACTTCAGCAAGGTTTTCAAGCCAAGCGCTCCCAGGATTCCTATGCCGACGCCTAGAGACGCAAGCAAGAGGCCTTGACTAAGAACCATCCACAAAATGCTGGAAGGTCGAGCGCCAAGTGCGAGGCGAATTCCAATCTCGCGAACGCGCTGGCTTACGGTGAGCGCCATGATCCCGCCGATGCCGGCGGCGGCGATTAGTAGCGCCAGCGCCGCGAAAATTGCGAGCAAGCTGGCGGTGACGCGAGGCGAAGCGACGGATTCGCTTCGCGCTTGTTCCAGGGTCAGAAGGTGAGTCACCGCGGCTTGTGAATCAACCTGATGGACCGCTCGCGTAATCGCGATGGCCATTGCCTGCGGGTCCGCGATGGTGCGCACGATCAACGCGGAAGAGCTAGAGCCTTCCGTCTGGGGAACATAAAACTCCGGCGTAACTGGATGATCGAGGCCGAATTCCCGGACGTCTCCGACCACCCCAACTATGGAGACCCAAGTTCGACCGTTGTCACCGGAGACGCGCTTGCCGATGGGATCTTCCTGCGGCCAGAACTGGCGCTTCATCGCGTCATTGATAATCACGACTTGGCGTTCTTTGCCGCCGTCGTCGGTATCGGCAAATTCCCGCCCTCTTAATAGCGGGATGCCCAAGGTCCGAAAATAATCGTTGGAGATTACGACTTGATTGCCAACGGGAGGAGCTTCCGCCGGGCTTATCTGGCGACCTTCGATCATGAAGGGGCCGGAAAATGCGCTGGCTCCGGCCGAGATGGCCTCCGGTTCCAGCGGATAGAGCCCGGCAACGGAGGCGGACACTACGCCGGGTTCGGATCGCACTCGCGTAACAACTTTCTTGATGAGCTCAACGACCTGCTCTTTATCGGCATACTTGGTGAAACTGAAGGTTGTGCGCATGGCCAGGACATGTTCTGGGACAAAACCCGGACTCACTTGCTGGATTTTGATCAGGCTGCGCAGCATTAATCCCGCGCCGATGAGCAGGATGAAGGAAAAAGCAATTTGTGAAACAATCAGCGCGCTACCGACGCGATTCTTGAAGCGGCCGGCACCTGCGCCGGAACTGCCCTCTTTCAGGCTTGACGACAAATTCGCGCGTGTAAGGACCGCCGACAACGTACCAAATAATATGCTGGTGCAAAGTGCGGCCAAAAGAGTGAAGGCCAATACATGTCCATCGATTCGAATTTCATGTGCGCGAGGAGTAAGGCGCGCGGCAAAATCCGTCAAGAGGCGCAGACTGCTGTAGGCCAAGGTCAATCCCAAAAGCCCTCCCATCAGCGCAATCAGGAAACTCTCGGTGAAAAGCTGGCGCAGAAGGCGGCTGCGACCTGCTCCCAGCGCGGTGCGAACAGCGAGCTCGCGTTCCCGGCGCGACATGCGCGCGAGCGTCAAGTTGGCGACGTTAGCGCAGGCAATGAGCAAGACGAACGCCGCAGCAGCAAAGAGCATTAGCAGAGTAGGCCGGGCATCGTGAATCAATTCTTCTTGCAGAGGCGTAGATTTGATCGCGTATCCCAGATTATCTGTGTAGGACTTGGGATACTCCGATTTCAGTCGGCCGGCAATGGTCGAGAAATCGGCGTTCGCTTGCGCGACGGAAATGCCCGGCCTCAGCCTCCCCAAAACTTCCATCATTCGCGCGTCGCGATTCTCCATCGTCGTTTTGGACGAGCGGAAAGGACAGGCGGAGGTGGGCATGTAAACGTCGGTTTCGGTGGGATATTGCGGCAGCAGCGGAAGCACTCCGACAACGGTATGAACTTTGTCGTTCATTTCGAATGTTTTTCCGACAATCTCCGGATCGCTGCCAAACTTGTTCTTCCAGTATTCGTAGCTGAGGAGCAAGACGGGAGGCGCGCCGAGCTTGTCGTCATCGGGGACAAACGTGCGGCCGAGAAGCGGTTTTACTTGAAACAAGTCAAAATAATTAGCGGAGACGACCGCTGAGCGAACGCGGTCAGGGTCACCATGCCCGAACAAGATGAAAGACATGGCGTGGTATTCCACCAAACCGGCAAGCGTTTGATTTTGTTCTCGATAATCCTGAATTTCATGAACAGAGAAACCGATATCGTCGAGGCCCTGCTTTTTCCCCTGTTGGCGAATAAAAACAAGTTGCTGGCCGTTAGGATATGGAAGGGGACGGAGCAGCACGGCATGAACCACACTGAAGATCGCGGTATTCGCACCGATTCCCAGCGCCAGAATGACCGTTGCCATTAACGTGAAACCCGGATTTTTGCGCATCATGCGGCCGGCGTAGGACATGTCCTGTTTTAAGATTTCCCAATGCTCGCGCGGAGCCGTCTGAAATATGCCGTGAATCGTTTCCCACCAGAGCTTGGCGACTGAAGCCAGGCCGCCGCGCTCGCGGGCGTCACGAGATTGCTCTTCGAAGGTATGCTCCATCTCACGGCCATAGTCTGACTGGAAATCCGCCGGCAGGATGCGCAACAACGAGCGGAAGATCTTTTTGGACACTGGAACGGGTGGCGAATTCATGGCCTCTCCTTGCTAAGCTAGTTCGGGTTTCCCAAAAAGTTTTTTGTTGCGAGCCATAGCTAACAACTCTTCCATGCGCCGAGCTTCGGCCACAGCGATACGGCGTCCGAATTCGGTAAGGCGATAATAGCGGCGGCGCTCATCGTCGAGACCGGCCGCTGGACGGTTATTCGATTCCGCGATCCAATCTTCGCCGTTCAGGCGTTTGATGATTCCGTACAGTGTGCCGGCGCTGAGTTGGACTTTTCCGCCAGTCCTCCGTTTCACTTCCTTTAAGATCGCGTAGCCGTGTTTTTCGCCGTCTGCCAGGGCCAACAGGACGTGAAACATCGCGGGACTTAAGACCGCTTGATGCTCTGCTGCACTTTCTTCGGAGGAACGCGCCATGCACATCTCCTTAGGTAGGCAGAGGAATTACGGTTGGGAGACCGTTCTACTATATCGATGTGCTGCATACTATAACGCTAGGCGATATAGTGTCAATATCTTCGACGCTGGGCGCGGAGAAAGGTAAGCGCGGAGTTCAGCGGCAGGCCGGGCTACAGCCGTGGAGGCGCGTTTTAGGAAGGGTAAATTCTGATGATGTCGTCTTTTACTTCGACCGTATGACCGCGGTATTCGTGCGCGGTTTTTTCGCGAAGTTGTTCCAGGGTGGGGTATTGGGTGCGGCCGTCGAACCAGCGTGCGTCATCAATCAGCAGAACGTGGCCTCGAATCGGATGCTTGTAGATGGCCTCGAGTTCTTCCTTGACCGGAGTTGCTAGGTCGAAATCGTGACCATCGAGCCAGAACAAGCAGGGTTCTCTGAGAGAAGGCAACAAGGGGGGCAAAACTTTTGCGCTGTCGCCTTGCAGAACATGGATATTAGGACGGCTGGCGAACTTGCGTCGCGCGCTTTGCGCTCGATTTTCGTCGAGCTCAATCGAATAAATCTCGCGAAACTTGTCTTTGTTTACATACAACATGTGAGCGTAATTTGTGCCGGTCTCGACCAGTGTTTGCAAATTGAATCTGGAGGCGAACTCGGCAATCATGCGCTGCTTCACCAAATGTGGGGCGCCCGCTCCAGGGACCTTGCGAAGTTTCCAGGAGGCATATTCGCCCCAGGCCGAGACGCCTTTGTAAAAGTGGAATAGCTGGGTTTCGCGGAATTTGTGTCTTCGCTTGGAAGCCATCCAGCTGACATCATAAACAAAAGTAGCGCCGGCGCTTCATCAAAAAGCCGGATTTTTAGGCGCTGGAAACTTCGGTGAGACTGCCGGATGCTGGGCGTTATTCGTCAGCCTTCGGGTAATTTCGAAGTTAGTTCGACGGACTTTCCGCAAGTACGGACCAGATACCGTAAGACGCCAGGGCGCCGATGCCTCCAAAGAGGATGATGAAGGCTAGTTTTCTCCGGCGGCGTTTTGCAGGAGTGTTGTCTGCATTGTCGCGATAGGCAGCCGCGGCTGGCGCTGGGGTAGTCGCGGGCTCCAAATCCATGGTTACGCGATAAGATTTTCCTTCCGGGATGGTGTGAAGCTCTCCGTCATTATCAAGGACCAATGAGCCATGGAAGGCGGAGACTATTATTTCCTGGGGATTAACGATGGTTACTTGCCCGTAGGCGGGTTGGCCATTCGACGCTCGAATAACACCTTGGGGAACTTCGAGCTCGAGTTGATCGGCGCCAGTGGAGGAAAAACCTACCGTACCGCGGGACACTTCCGCGAAAAGTGAATTGGAGCGCTGGCCGAGGGTCGCAGAACTGGATGCCAGAAGATAAAGTTGGGAAGTACCCAATCTGAGACGCAATGCGCCGCCTGCGTCGGTTTCGACTTTGTCGCCCGGGTAGACGGTGGTTCCAATAGCTACTTTGGCGTTGGAAACCTGCGCACTTTCGGCCTGCACCACCAAGCCCAGCGGCTTCTCGTTTGCGCCGAAACCAGGAAACGCCATTAGGCCGGCAAGCATCGCCGCAATACAGGACTGAGCAATAGAACGCATAACCGCCTCCGAGAGCTACTTACACAACCTAGGGGGTGTATCGAAGGGGGTCAATCCGCATGCGCGAGCTGGTGGTGTAAGAGGCAATACGAGATTAGCTACACGGACTTAGTGCGCCTCACCGGGGCAGGCGCGTATGAAACGCGGGAGGCTATTGCGCGGAGCAGCCTTTACTGCAAACGGTCAATCTTGGCGGCTAGGATGAAATCGCTTTCGGTGAGGCCGTTAATCTTGTGGGTCCAGGTTTTTACTTCGGCTTTGCCCCAGGTTAAAAATATATCGGGATGGTGACCCTGTTCTTCGGCGATGGCTCCTACTTTATTGACAAAGGCAAGCGCCTGGGCGAAATCGGGGAATTTGAATTCGCGCACGATGTGATGGTTTTCAACGACTTTCCACCGCGGCGTTTGTTTGGCCAGATCTTCGAGTTCTTTTCCGGCTAGCGGAGGAACGCCTCCGCGGCAAGGCACGCACGTTTTGTTTGCTAGATCGGTCATTAGAACTCCCCCCGCTCGATTTTTGAAACTCCCGACCAGGGACTTGCAATTGTACAGGAACCCAGTGCTTGCGGCTGGCTCATCGCGAGCCAGTTCTGATATCCTCTGGCGCACAGAACCGCCCAGCGTTTCCCCGGAGGGATTATGGCCGACGAAGTTCAAGAGCTTCAAGAAAATGCTGAACATGGCGCGCACGAACCCAGCCTGGCTCCTGTTACGGTGACCATGGCGATACTGGCGGTGCTGGTGGCCTCCGTTTCGCTGCTGGGCCATCGCGCGCACACCGAAGAAATTCTGCACCAGACCAAGGCCACCGATCAGTGGGCCTACTACCAAGCCAAAGATATTCGCCGCAGAAATTACGAGCTGTTCCTGGACGAGATTTCCGTTTTCACGCTGCAAAATGCCGAGCAAGTAGCCAAGATCAAGGAAAAATACTCGAAGGAAGTGGAGCGTTATAAGGACGAACAGAAGGACATTCAAGCGGAAGCCAAGAATGCCGAGAATGAAGTGATGACCGAGCAGCGTCGCGCCGATCGTTTTGATCTAGGGGAAGTGATGCTGGAAGCGGCTTTGGTGATTTGTTCCATTACGCTGCTGACTCGCAAGAAAGCGTTTTGGGGAATGGGAATTGTGCTGGGCCTCGCGGGAGTCCTGACGGCTTGCCTAGGGCTTAGGATTCACTAACCGGCCGCTCGGCTTGCCGCTAAATTCAGCGGTGACCGGAGGCTGCGGATTTGGATTCGATGTACGCGCGGACGTAATCGGCGAAAGCTTTTTCCAGCCGTAAAGTGACTGGACCGGGAGCGCCGGCGATTCGATGGCCGTGGATTTCGCTAACTCCCAGCATGCTTCGGTTGGTGGAAGAAATAAAAACTTCGTCGGCGCTATAGAGATCCTCCGGAAGCAAGGTACGTTCGGCGACGGGCGCGCCGACAGCTACACCAATTTCAAGTAGCACGCTACGTGTAATCCCCGAAAGGCAGCCCGAATCCAGCGGCGGTGTGTACACGCGTTCGCCGCGCACACAGAAAATATTTGCGGCGGTGCACTCGGACACTTCCCCACGCTCGTTGAGCATCACTGTTTCGTCAAATCCCGCTTGATGGGCTTGCTGAAGGTTCCAGACATTGTTCAGCCAGGAAGTGACTTTGACGCCAGCCAGGGGCGAGCCGGCATGACGTCCATTTTCGCGCAGGCCGAGCCTTACGGGCTCGCGGTAGGACGGGAGCTCAGAAGAGTACAGGATCAAATCGGCCGGCGGAAAATCTTCGTGACTGCTCCAAAATCCCTGGTTGTAAATGGCGTAGATCCGTGCGCAGCCTTCACGGACTTGATTGGCGCGCAAAAGTTGATCGAGTTTGCCGCGCACTTCAGCTGGGTCGAATGGAAGAGGACACTGAGTGCGCTCGGAGTCGCGCTTCAGGCGTTTCCAATGGCGTTCGAAGGCAAACGGAATGCCGCTGAAGATGCGTATGGTAGTGAAGAGGCCCCAGCCGTTCAAAAGGCCGGCCTGCCCTGGCGAAAGGCGCACTTCGTCGACGGGCAAGAGGCGGTCATTATGAAAAACGAAACGATGAATCAACGCGTTCCTCCGAGGATCCGAGCCATTCTATCGCACAATGGCTGCAGCGCTAGGGGTCGGCAATCGCCTGGAGATCAAACGGACGGGAGCGCAAACTGGGAGCTAGCTTTTTCCGTTTTCAGGTATTGACACTTACGGTGCCTAGGGCCTAAATTGAAGTTGCGGATTCGGAGGGACTTATGCGCGCACTCTCGCGCTGCGTTCTGATAGCTGTACTCATCGTTGGTCTGCTGAATATTCCCGCTTTTGGCGCGGACGAGAAGCCATTGGGCTTGGTCATGCAAGCAGAGAACGCCCATATCGGCAACGCGAATGTCGGGATTGGAACCACAATTTTCCCGGGCGATATTTTGGCTACCGAAGCAGGTGGAACGTTGCGCCTAAATCTTGGAGCGAGTCAGCTCTATCTCCTTTCGGCAAGTTCGGCCACTTTATCTCCAAGTGCCACTCCGAATATGGTGCATGCGGTGGTAGGACGCGGGACAGTTGGGTTTTCGTCGAACGGCAGCGATCACATCGAACTCGAAATTCCAGAAGGCATTTTGCGCGCGGCCAACAGCGAGCCGGCGTACGGGCAAGTGACTATAATTGGGCCGCAAGAAGTGATCATCTCGGCGTATCGCGGAACGCTGGTGCTGGACCACGATGGAGACCTTCGAGATATCCCAGCGGGCAAGTCCTACCGAGTCACCATGGACTTGGAGCCGGCAGCCGCTCAGCCGCAAGCTCCAGCCGGAGTAGGCGGTTCTGGACCGAAGCACGCTGTAAATACCGGAGCGCTTGCCTGGGCCATAGTGGCCGTCGCAGCAGCGGGTGGAACGGCCTATGCCATTTGGGACGTATTATCGGAAAGTCCGTCCGCCCCCAAATAGCGACTTCGCATTAGCACCTTCCTCTTCTCTCGCTAATCAGCTCCTTAAGAAGCCTGCTGTGAAGGTGATCCATTCAATACAATGGGGGGAGCGGAACGCTGTAATCTGCTCCTAGAGGTCAAAGAGTTGTATGGTAGGTTGGTACCTCAGAGAGTGATAACTAAAAAATGCACAGGCCGCTCGCGCGATATGTAGTCTGCTGTTTACTTGTTCTTTGCTTCATCCCCACCTTTTCTTTCGGCTCTGCAACGGATTCGTTGCTTCAGATCATGCAGGACGAATTGAAGCGCGCCACCGCCTCGCTGGCGAAGTCCGAGCCGGCGCCTTATTACTTGAGTTACGCCGTGGCGGATAGCAGCGGCACTGTAATCGTGGCCATGAACGGGAGCCTGGTGCTTTCGACCAGTGTCCGGCGGCGGGAAGCGGATGTGATGATGCGGGTAGGGTCACCGGCTCTCGACAATACGCACAGTAACAAGAATCGGGCTTCCGGCATCACCTCCGGGACACTACCACTGAATAACGACCGGGACGCGATCGCGCGGGTGCTATGGCAACTCACAAACCGCGGATACGACCAAGCCTCTTCCGCTTTTTTGACGGTGAAGACGAACACGGCGGTGCAATCGGAAGAGGAAGATAAGTCGCCAGACTTTTCAAAGGAATCTGCGCAGGAGCACGTGGGCGATGCGCGGGCGGTTGCGCCGTTGAATCAGAAACAGTGGGAAGATCGCGCGCGCAAGATTTCGGCGGAATTTTTGAAATATCCCGAAGTGTACGATTCCACAGTGTACCTGCAGGTCAGCGAGGACCGTTCGTATCTAGCCACGAGTGAGGGCACGGCGGTGGTGCGTCCCAGCGCGCTGAGCCGGCTGGTCGTTCAGGGAGAGACGCGCGCGGACGACGGCATGGAATTGATGCGGGTGGAAACTTTTCAGGCGCCTTCCACCGATGAGCTGCCTTCGGATGCCGAACTCCTTGCCAAGGCTGACAAGATTTCTGAAGACTTGAAGGCTTTGCGGGCTGCTCCAACGGCTGAGCCGTACGCAGGACCGGCGTTGCTGTCCGGCCGAGCAGCCGCAGTTTTCTTCCACGAAGTGCTGGGGCACCGTCTGGAAGGACACCGGCAGCGCGATGAGACCGAAGGGCAGACTTTCACCAAGAAAATAAATCAACTGGTTCTGCCTTCCTTTTTGACTGTGGTGGATGATCCCACGATGAAAGAACTGAATGGCGTGAAGCTGGCGGGGTCGTATGATTTCGATGATGAAGGGATGCCGGCGATTCGCGTGGAGGCAGTGGAAAACGGCGTTCTGAAAAATTTCTTGATGTCACGGATGCCCAACAAGTATTTCGACCATTCGAATGGGCACGGCCGCAGGCAGCCGGGATTGATGGCCACAGGCCGTCAAGGAAATTTAATCGTCACCTCCACCAATACGGTTCCGGACGCCGAGCTGCGCAAGAAATTTATCGAAGAGATCAAAAAGCAGGGGAAACCGTACGGGCTGTACTTCGACGATATCCAAGGCGGTTTCACACTAACGGAACGTTCGATGCCGCAAGCGTTCCAGGTGCTGCCGGTAATGGTGTATCGCGTCTATGCCGACGGCAGGCCGGATGAACTGGTGCGCGGAGTGGACATCGTGGGTACCCCGTTGCTTTCCTTGAACAATATTATGGTGACCGGTGACACCATGCAGGTATTCAACGGAATTTGCGGCGCTGAATCAGGTTGGATTCCGGTGGCTGCGGCTGCGCCGGCGATGCTGTTTTCGGAAATTGAGGTTCAGAAACAGCACAAAGGTACCGAGAGGCCTCCCATCCTTGCGCCGCCGGAGCCCAGCACTGCCTCCTCTTCAAAAACTCCGTCCAGGGCCAGGAGTTAGCGATGAAAATGAAACGAAAACACCGCGAGCTTCGCTTCAACCTTTACATTGCCGTGGTGGCTATTGTGTTTTTGTCCTGCGGCTATCCGGACGGTGCGCAGCAGAATAAAAAGAAAGCGCAGGATTCTTTGCAGGCTTCGGCGTCCAATGACGCTTCCGATAAGACCGCGGCTTCTTCCGATCCTGTGATTCGAGCGATGCGCGAGGAGCTGGAGCGCTCGAAATCGCAAGTGAAGATGGAAAATGTGGCGGCGCCGTACTACATCGAATACCGGCTTTCGGATGTTACAGAATATAGCGCCGAAGCAACGTTTGGCGCGTTGCGCCAGAATCAGCTCACCCATGGGCGTGGCGTAAGAGTGGTCGTGCGGGTTGGCAACTATAAACAGGACAGCTACTACGGGCCTGGCGTGGGCGTGGTGGAATTTGCGCCGCTGGACAACGACGACATCGCGCTGCGACGCCAATTGTGGATGGCCACAGATCGTGCTTACAAAATGGCGAGCGAAGCGCTTGCGGGCAAAAAGGCGCTGCTGAGCCAGTACAGCGCAGAACAACCCTTTGACGATTTCGCAAAGGCGCCGGCGTTGCAGTCCATCGAACCGCTGGCGAAACTGGAATATTCAGCCGAGCTATGGGAGAAGGCGCTCGAGAAGTCCACGGACCTTTATCGATCGGATCCAAAAATCCAGTCGCTGTGGGCCCGCGCTACCTTTCGCTCGGTGAACGAATATTTTGTGAATACGGAAGGAACCATCACTCGCCAGGGTAATACCTGGTATCTGGTTCAGCTTTCGGGCGAAACGCAAGCCGAAGATGGAATGCAACTGGGACGCTCCCCCTTCTATATGACGGCCAAAGCTTCGGAGCTTCCGAACCCGGCAAAATTGGAATCCGACACGGCGAAAATGCTGGAAACGCTGAAAAAACTCCGCGAAGCGCCGCTCGTGGAAGAAGACTATCGCGGGCCGGTGCTTTTTTCGAACGATGCTGCGGGCGATGTGTTCTATGGCATGATCGGAAATAATGTGCTGGGGATTCGACCGAAGCCGGGCGATTCAGCACGCACCATCGGAAAATTTTCTTCGAACTATAAGGGTCGCGTGCTCCCGGCGTTTCTTTCCGTGGTGGATGATCCCACGATGAAATCCTTTCAGGGGCACGGCCTGATCGGGAGCTATCCGGTAGATGAGGAAGGGGTCCGCGCGCAAACCGTAGCGCTAGTCACGGACGGAATGCTTGTGGATTACCTGCTGGGCCGAATGCCCATCCGCGATTTTCCTGATTCCAACGGACACGGGCGCGCGGCTCCAGGGCAGGCTCCCGGTCCGAACATCGGCGTTCTAATCGTGAAGCCGAAAGATGCGCTTTCAATCGAGGACATTAAGAAAAGACTGATTGAATTGTGCAAAGAAGCAAATAAGGAGTACGGATATTACGTCGAAACACTATCGGGTTACGAGCCACGGCTGCTTTATCGCGTATACGTGGATGACGGGCATCAAGAACTGGTGCGCGGCGCCGTTTTCAACGAGCTGGATACGCGTACTCTGCGCAACGATCTGGTAGCCGCGGGAAACGATCCGCTCGTGAGCAATCGCGAAGGACCGGTTCCCAGTACGGTGATCGCGCCGTCCATTTTGTTTGATGAGCTGGAAGTGAAGCGCACGGATAAAAAGAACGCGAAACTGCCGGAGTACCCGCCGCCTGCGCTTACCCCGGGGCGCTAGAGGGGGAAGAAGTTCCGCTCCTCAGCGGTTAGGGAATTGGAAGCGCATTCCAAAGCGTCCGGCGATTGGCAATCCCAGCTCGGGGACCGGAGTGGCTGCTGTGGAGTATTGTGCGTTGAACAGGTTTTCCACTGCGGCGAACAACTGCACACCTCGTCCCACGTTTCTGGCAACCATCACGTCCATCACAAAGAAACTACCTAGCGGGAATTGGTTTTGATCGTCGTCAAACTGCTTGCCTATGAAACGGCCATCCACTGAAACCAAAATGATTCTGGGATTCGCGTAACGCGCTTGAAAAGTGAAAGCGTTATGCGGCACTTGTGCCACCCACAGACCGACCAAAGAGCTTCCACTAGGGAAGCTCGCTACTTTCGAATCCACATATTGATAGCCGGTACTTAACTGAAAGTCGCGCGTGATGTGCGCGATGGCCTCCAAGTCCAATCCCGGTGCGGTTGTGCGTCCCAGATTTTCCCGCACGCGAATAATGGTGTTGGCTATCGGCGCTGGGCAAAGCGGATCGTTATTGGGAGGCGGTTGGCAGGTCACGTTGGCAACGGGATCGACAATCTGGTTGAAGAAAAATGTTCCTTGGACCTCCAGGCGCCTGTTGAATCCGTAAATGTTGACGCCTGTGTCGGTTCCCGTGAGATGCTCGGCAGTAAGCCCCGCATTGGCCTCGGTGATCACATTTCCCTGGCGGAACGAGCGATACAGCTCGTTCAGGGTTGGCGCGCGAAAGGCTCGATACACAGACGCGGTCCAGGAAATAGTAGGATTAATTTGGTAGAGCAAAGTCATGCGCGGGCTGAAGGCGTCGTTTGAGCGGTCCGGGAAATTCACACTGGGAGAGGTACACGGCGAGTTCACCTGACTGCAAATTATGGAGGCCTCGAAATTACGCCAGTAATCAACGCGTGCGCTGACAGTAAGCAGCCAGCGCGACGTAATCTGGATTAAATCTTCGCCGAATACTCCCAGCGTGCGTTGACGCCCTCCGGAAGATTTGTCGAACGAATTCATTCCGCTGGAAAAAAACATCTCGTTGCTTACGCCAATTTCTTCGTGTTCGTCGAACCCGGCGACGACTGTTTGCCGCTTTCCGAATTTTCGAGACCACAGTACGGAGCCGCCCACACCTTGAGAAGGGACCGTCTGTAAATCGGTCAGATTTTCACTATCACGATTTGTCGCTACGGCTGAAAAGCTTTGGTGGTAGGTCTGCACGTCGGCATAAAAGCGCGCGGTAAGAGAGCCGAAATCGCCCAAGGTTAAATTTGCACCTAGCGCGCCTTGTCCCAGCTTCGTCTCATTCCTTTGGAGCGGAGTGCCATTATCGCGCGATTCGTCGAGCAGCCAACCGCGCGCGAAAATTTCGTCCTGGCTGCCTATTTTTCTACCAATCATCCAGTCGGCGGTGCCGTGGTCGGAGCCGGCCCTGGTATCGACGCTTCCACGGAAAGCCTGCGGAACGAGAATGTAGCCGTCCGTATTAAATACCTCACCGGCAAAAGTGGACTCCCAAGGACCTTTTTGGCCGCCGGCCGAAAGAGAAAGATCGGGAGTGTTTTGATTTCCGTAGGAAGTCTCCAGCGAGATTCCAGCCGGCTCGGCGGGACGAGTTATGAACTGGATTACTCCTCCCAGCGCATCGCTGCCATACAGGCTGGATCCGCCTTCCTGAGAAATTTCCACGCTGGCGACCGATTCAGCCGGCACGCGGTCCCAATAAACCCAGGCGCCGAAAGGATCGTTGATGGGAATACCGTCCTCCAGCACCAGGGCGCGGCTTGCTCCGTTTGCGCCTAAGCCACGGAGTGAAACTCCTTGTGTGGTGGGATTTGCTACACGGCTGCTGAACCGGCGATAGAGGCTAAATCCGGGCACCTGGCGCAACTCGTCGTCTAGCGTAAGAGCGGGCGTAGCCTGGAGATCGTCGCGCGTGAGTTGGATATCGCTTGCCGGGAGGTCGCTCATCAGCGTTGGCGCGCGGTTGGCGGTGACGACAATTTGCTGAGCCAAGGGCACAGGAGCCAGGACGATATCGATGTGCACAGGTTTTCCGGCCGAAGCGTTCCAATCTTGTCGGAAATTTTGAAACCCGTTGGCGCTGACCGTGATCGTGCCGGAGGTTCCCGGAACATTTTCAAATGCAAAACTTCCCGACGGATTAACAAGCATTGCGGCGGAGAAGGCTCCTGATTTCAGCTCAACTTGGGCGCTAGAAACGGAAGCGCCGCTGGAATCATGGACCGTACCTTCTACGCGAGTGCTGTCGGCGTCGCCTGATTGAGCGTGTGCGGATACTGAAATCATCAAGAATATGCACGAAACCACAAACGGACAGAGTAAGTAGGTTATTCCAAGGACCTTTTGAACAGGTCGCGAACCAAAAATGGTCACCTCCCGCCGCCTGCGATAGTGAGGCGCAGAAATAACGACAATTTTTTCATGAGCGCTCATGATAGCGCAGGATAAATCAGTTAACTATTGCGGTCTCGGTCTAGTTTCGTGAAAGACAATGAATCGATGCGGTATGTTATCTTGACCAGTGGGGTCCCCAGGTCCTTAGGAGGTAGTGATGGCTACGGCGTCGATGCGACGCACCGACCGTGTTTCGTTGACCGTGCTGCTGGAAGCTTCCGGCACTGATAGCAACGGACAGGAGTTCAAGGAGCCGACTCGCACGCTGCTGATCAATCGCGGCGGCGCGGTGATTATTCTGGAGCGGGACTTGAAGCCCGAGCAACAGATTCAAATTAGGCGTCAGGCGGGAGCCGATTCCCAGAAGACCGTTCCGGCCAGGATCGTAGGCGAATTTGGCCGTCAAAAGGACGGTCATCTTTATGGTATCGAGATACTGGACAATGAGAATGATTTCTGGAAGATAGAATTCCCGTCCATTGCAGAATCCACCGAAGCGGTGGCGCGCATGCTGTTGCATTGCAGCTACTGCAAGAGCCGCGAGGTAGCTTATTTGAACGAGCTGGAACTGCGCGGATTTGAAACGAATCGCGGCATCGCGCGGCATTGCAAGACTTGCGGTGTTCCGAGCATTTGGACGCAGGCTCCCCACGAAGATGAAAAGCAGCGCTCACTGCGAGCCGCTCGCGGAAAAGGCGCGCGGGAAGCGGACCAGATCCCGGGTGGCGAAGAGCAGCGAGCCCGCCAACGCATGCGTATGAAGACGCGGCTGACGGCGTGCATCCGCCAGCCGGACAGCGACGACGAGCTAGCCGTTTGCGAGGACATTTCGCCCATTGGAATGTGCTTTCGGAGCAAACGACGCTACGACACACAAGCGTTGATTCAAGTGGCTGTTCCTTATTCGCCGGATGCCGCGAATATCTTCCTTCCAGCGAACGTGGTGTATTCAGAAGAGATTCCGAGGGCCGGGTTATTCCGGCACGGCGTGGAATACCGCCGAGTGGGTCCGCGGGCGCGTTAGATCGCCGTAGTGGCCGGCACTGTTCCAGCTTAAATCCTAGGCGACCGGTATGGCGGAGCGTTCGCGACTGCGGCGCTGTAGATATTTCATGGCGATATTCAGATACACGTTTCCGCGGGGAGTTTCGAAACAAAGTATGGTCGCCTCGGAATCTTTTCCTGTCTGCGCGCACTGCTCTTGAGCGACGATTTCGGGCGGAAACACTTTGAATTGAAATCCGCCGTCGTTTAGCTGGGTTACGGCGTTGCCGATGACCATGTTGGCCAGCTCACACACGGTTTCTTTAACGATTGCTTCATCGGGAGCCACATCCGTGCCGAAAAGCAAGCTGGCTACTTGTGCCGCTGCGCCGGGGTCCATGTCCAGGATTACACGGCCTTCAATTTGCCCACGAAAAGTTACCACCGCCGCGGCACCTTTACGACGATATCCCTCCACTTCCATAGTAAGGTCCACGATCTTTGCAGGCGCCTTCATCATCTCGGCCAGCACTGCGTCCAGCGAACCGATGAATGGTTGGATCAGATCCATCCTCATCGAGATTTCTCCTGGCCGGCGCCAACTGTCACGGTGACGCCGTCGTCATTGAGAACGTAACGGATGATTTCGTAGAGCGCGTCGGGCTTAACCGGTTTTTGGACGAAGTGGCGCGCACCCTTTTGCAAAGCGGCAAGAATATTGTCCTGATAGCCGACCGAAGAAACCATGACGATGCGGGCGTCGGGATGTTCCTGGACGATACGCTCGACAGCTTCGATGCCTTCCATCTGCGGCATGGTGATGTCCATCAGAACGATGTCCGGCTTGGTACGAGCGTATTCGGTGATGGCCGTGCAGCCGTCACCCGCCTCGCCAATTACCTGGCCGCCAAACGATTCGATCATCTTCGCAAGACTCTTCCGCGCGAAGACGGAATCGTCCACGATCAAGTAGCGCACGGGCTCGCTGTCTTTCTTTCTGGTCAAAGCTTCAAACTGTTTCATAACCATCTCCTTCGGAAATCTTTCCCATCAATCACCGCCACCGATCTTTGCCGGCACTGGCTCGGCCGGCGCACGTTCGACCGCACATTTCGATTGCAACACACCTGAAAGATTCGAGAGCGAAACCACCCGCGAAGCGAAGCCCCGCTCGATTGCGGAACGAGGCATACTGTCCACGACACAAGAATCGGGACTTTGCACCAAGGTAAGACCGCCAGCAGAGCGAACTGCGCCAAGGCCTGCGGCGCCATCGTCACCCATGCCAGTCATCAACACGGCGATTGCGTTGCTGCCGAATTCTTGCGCTACCGATTGGAACAGGACGTCCACCGACGGGCGGTGCCCGTTAACCCTCGGCTGATCCACCAAAATGGCGATGTTGCCATGCTCCATTCGCCGAACTTTCATATGCCGATTTCCGGGACAGATTAGCGCACGACCGGCCAGCAACAGATCGCCCGATTGGGCTTCTTTTACTTCGATTGCCGAGGATTCATGCAGGCGCCGCGCAAACATATCGGTGAAGCCTTCCGGCATGTGCTGCACAACCAAGAGACATCCGGGAAAATCTTCAGGAAGCTGCGAAAAAAGATACTGCAAGGCGTTGGGACCGCCGGTGGAGATGCCGATGGCCACGACGCGCGAGGGCCAATTTGGCATCGCCGTCGGCTTGCGTTCTCTGCGCTTGGCGGACGGCACCGTGATAATCATCTTCGGAGCGCCCGAAGCAGCAGCGACTTTGATCTTCAGCGCAAATTCTGCGGCAATATGTTCGATGCGGCCCGAAGCAGCATCTTGAGGCTTGGTGACAAAGTCGAAAGCGCCGAGGGAGAGAGCCTTTAAAGTGATGGAGGCGCTGCGATCTGTCTGCGCGCTGAAAACGATTACCGGAACGTGGTGCTTGCGAGTTATCTGGCGCAGCATCTCGATTCCGTCCATGCGCGGCATGTCCAGATCGAGCGTGACTACGTGCGGGTGCAGCTCGGCGATCTTCTTCAGACCCATTTCTCCATCCATCGCGGTACCGACAACCTCGATGTTAGGATCGCGATGCAGCACTTGCGGAATGAGCTTCCGCATCAGCGCCGAATCATCGACCACTAGAACGCGAATTTTTGCGTTCAGGCTCACGCGATGGCCCCCACAGGTTGAATTCTGGACAAATGCGAAATTACCGCCGGTACGTTCAATATGAGCACGACCGTTCCGTCACCGAGTATGGAAGCACCGCTGACCAGCGGCGAAGTCACCAGGCGATCTTCAAGAGCTTTGATTACGAGTTCTTCTTCTCCCATCAAACTGTCCACGGCGAGCCCAAACTTGCGGCTTCCTGAGCCGATCACAATTACAAAGATTCGCTTCTCACGCGCGCGTGTGACCTTCGATTCCAGGCGCTCCAGGCGAACGAGTGTGAGAACTTGGTCGCGCAATTGAAAGACCTCGTGGTTGTCCACGCGATGGATTTCGCCTTCTGACACACGCGTAATTTCCACGACCATGGCCAAAGGCACAGCGTAGAGCCTTCCCGAGACATGGAAGAGAAGCGACTGGATACTCGCTAGGGTGAGAGGAACCATCAACCGGAAAGTCGTACCTTGTCCCAGATCGCTTTCAAGCTCAATGGAACCCTTCAAATTATCGACCGCAGATTTAACGACATCCAAGCCCACGCCACGACCAGAGATCTCGGTTATTTCGTCCGCCGTGCTGAGGCCGGGCGCGAAAATCAAATGCATGATGTCGGAATCATTCAGACGCGCCGTGTCGTTCGGGGTGACAATGCCGCACTCGAGCGCACGACGCAGAATTTTGTCTCGGTCCAGGCCACGCCCATCGTCGGAAATTTCGATTACGACTTGGTCACCCTCGTGATAGGCATCCAAACGAACGGTTCCGCGGACAGGCTTGCCAGCGGCTTGGCGCTCGGCTGCGGTCTCGATGCCATGATCCGCTGCGTTGCGAACCAAGTGCGCGAGAGGTTCAGCGAGAGCGTCGAGAATGCTTTTGTCCAAATCGGTATTTTGCCCGGCCACTTCGAGGTTAATGTCTTTGTTCCGTGATTTGGCCACATCGCGCACCACGCGCGGGAAACGGCGGAAGAGCTGCTCCACCGGAACCATGCGTATTTTCATCACCGACTTTTGCAGTTCGCCGAGAACGCGAGATTGAAAGGCCAGGGCGTCGGCGAATTTTCCGCGCAACGGATCCCTCGGATGCGCACGCTCAAATTCGTTAATGGTCCGCTGCAGCATGGACTTTCCTATGATCAGCTCGCCCACTAAATTCATCACGATGTCGATGCGTCCGGCATCCACGCGCAAGGTGTTTTCCGCCGCGGCATGGGCTAGACCCGAAGACGTGCCGCCCTCGTGCGAATCCTCTTGATGATCGAGTGCCGTGTCCGATCTGCCGGCGTCCACCTTGGCCGACAGGGCAGCCGCTTCAGCTTCTACGAGAATCTCGAGAAGATCGCGGGGAGGAGCTTCCGCGACAGCACATTTCACGACCGAGATACGCGAAACCACAGACGGAACCTGGCAATGCTTCCGAATCCAATCCACGGACTTCTCGCTGGAAAGTGCGGCCTCAATTAAATTTGTGCAGGCAGCTTGTGCAGCACTTTCCGGACGCAGAAACATGATTTTTCCGGCGCCCTCGAGCGCTTTGCGCACCAGCTCGAAAGCCGCGGCGGGGAGCAGCGATTCCGAATCCAGATAGAGCGCGATGTTATAGATCGATTCCCCGCGTCGAGATGCCTCCGCGATCATCAAGCGCTCATATTCGTTCCATTCGAATTTTGCTTCGTCGGATGCTTTCTCAGGCTGGACCGCGCTCTTATGCAAGAGACGATTGATATGGTCGCGTAGCGCGCCGCCATCAGGCGGCTGCAGATGGTCGCGATAGGCGGCGAGCATTTCGTGAAAAGTGTCAGCCGCAGTGAGAACGACCTCGGGAATCAACACAGCATTTTCCTTGGCCAGTTCCGGGGTCAGGACGTCTTCGAGTTCGTGGGCGAGTTCGCTAAGCTCGCGAAAACCGCAAGCCGCGGAGTCCCCTTTTAGAGTGTGCACCGCACGCCGAACACTGCGAAGATGTTCCTTGTCGGCTGGATGCCCTTCCAGCGCAAGGCCGGCTTCGTTCATGTTCTGGAGAATCTCCGCGGCGCTTTCGAAGAAAAGCTCGCGGAGTTCGGACGCGCGATCGTCGGGCAGAAAGCTCACGGGGCCCCCTCAATTTTCTGGTATACGGTCGCGCTGTTTTGGTGAATCATGTGAAATTTCGTGGTGAGCCCAAACAAACTTTCCGCGTGCCCGACGAATAGATAGCCTTCCGGATTCAAGCAACGGTGAAATTTGTCGATCAGGCGCTTTTGCTCCGGCTCGTCGAAATAGATCATCACATTGCGGCAGAAGATCACATCGTTGCGCAGAGGCAGATATTCCGTTTTCAGATTGTGAAAGTCGAACTGAACCAAATTTTTCAGCGCCGGCTTGACGGAATATTTGTCGCCGACTTTATCGAAATAGCGCAGCCGGCAGGTGTAATCCACCGTTTCCATTTGCGCCTCGGTATAAATTCCCTGCTGTGCCGTGAGCAGCGCCGAATAATTGATATCGGAAGCCAGGATTTCAACTTTCCACGGCGGCGGAATCAGCGGCTTGGGCGTGGGCATCTCGAACGGAAGCGGATTTCGCAAGTAGTAGTAGGCCAAGGCGTCGCAGACCAGAAGAGCGAGAGTATAAGGCTCCTGACCGGTGGAGCATCCCGCACTCCATATCTTCAAAGACCAATCGCGGCGTTCCTGTTTGCGTTTCAGAATTTCTTCGAGCGTCACTTTTTGAAAAAGATCAAGTTGCGGACGAATGCGGAAGAAGCTTGTCTCGTTTACAGTCAAGTTTTCGAGAAGCGATACGAGTTCTTGTTTCCCTTCGCGGCTGGTAAGCAAACGGTAATAGGTGTAAAACGAATCCATCTGGCAAGCTTTTAGGCGACGCTGCAACCGATCCTTCAGAAAGTGCGTGCGGCGTTCGTCGAAATACATTCCGCATTCCTGGTAAACCAGCGTTTGCAAAAGCTTCAATTCCGCTTCTGTGAGTGGCACCTGCGTCGCGAGAGTAGTAGTGGACATTCGTTCCTCAGTGTTGCCGTTTCCCGTCAAATCTATGTTTATCTCTCCAAGTGGCCGGCCGGAACCTGGTCCACGGATTCGGCGACTTGGTCCAAACGGCGTAATTCACCGCGCTGCAGAACTTTGTTGAGATCGAGCAGAATGATCAGACGGCCGCGCAGCTTCCCGACACCTGTGATGTAGTTCAACTCGCCTTCCTGAAAAACATCTTGCGGGGCTTCTATATCCGAGGGCGGTATACGCAAAACCTCGGATGCAGAATTCACCATCAAGCCAATCAAGCGGTTCTCCAGCTCGACGACCACGATTCGGTTTTTCTTACTGGGCTCGCCAACCTTTTCGTGGAAGCGCTTGCGCAAATCGACGACTGGAATGATGCGGCCGCGAAGATTGATTACCCCTTCGATGTAGTCGGGCGCATTAGGGACCGAAGTGATAGCTGGAACGCGCACGATCTCGCGCACCAAGGAGATTGGCACGCCGAAAGTTTCCTCTCCGATGCGGAACCCTACAAGCTGGAGTTCTTTGTCCATGTCTGGATGTGTGCGCCTCTACGAGTGTGCCAATTCCGCGTACTCTTCACGCGTTTGCCGTTCCTGTCCTGCGGGTGCACGGCGGGGAGCATGACGGCGGCTCTCGGTGAATCCTTCATCCAGGACGAAGCGGTCCATCGATTCCAGCAGCGCGCGCGAGAGTTTTGACATCTGTTCCGCGGCGGCCGCTAGTTCGGATGAACTCGAACTCGACTGCTGCACGAGTTCGCGCATTTTTTCCATTGCGCGTACTACACCTTGCGCTCCGGAAGCCTGTTCTTCGACCGACGAATTGATTTCCTGTGTGATTTCGGTCAAGCGGTTGGTGGCTTTGGCGATCTGCGTGGACCCGCTGGATTGCTCCATGGTTGCCGCGCCAATTTCCTGCGAGAATTTGTAAACCTCGGAAACCACGTCCGAGATTTTTTCGAGCGCGAAGCTAAGGTCCTTGTTCAACAACAATCCTTCCTGGACCATGCTGGTGCTTTTCTCCATGTTGTCCACGGCTTCGCGGGCTTCTTTTTGTATGCCCTGGATGAGTTCGGAAATTTCCTTGGTGGACTGCGTGGATTTTTCTGCCAGCTTGCGCACTTCTTCGGCGACGACGGCGAAACCCAATCCGTGTTCTCCCGCACGAGCCGCTTCGATCGCAGCGTTCAACGCCAAGAGGTTTGTTTGTTCGGCGAGATCGTCGATGACTTCGATAATTTTTCCGATGTCATCAGCACGGCGCCCAAGGACGTCGATAATTTCCGCCGAAGATTGAATTGCATGGCTGGTACGGTTCAATCCCTCGGTGGCCTTGTCCATGGTTACCATGCCGGTTTGAACTTCTTCCCGCGAGCGGTGCGATATGTCCACCAGGAGTTTTGCGGTGTCTGCCACGCGTTGAATCGAAGTGACCATCTGATCGATGGAGGCAGACGTTTCGGCCACGCTAGAAGCTTGCACCTGCGTGTTCTTCACCACGTTCTGCACGTTGATGCTCATTTCGTGCATGGTGCTGGTGACTTCATCAATTGCAGATGCCGCTTGCACGCTTACTTTCGCTGACTCATCGGAAGCGCTGGCCATTTGTCCGGAACCGCTGGCCACTTGCGAAGCGCTGTCGCGCACTTGACGAACCAAGTCGCGAAGACCTTGCGTCATTCGCGTGAAGGCCAATGCCATGGTGTCTTGCGCGGAACGCGGCTTGACGGAAACAGACAATTGACCTTCTGCGATGGCCGCGGAGACGGCCGCCATTTCTTTCAGGTGTACGATCATTTTGTTGAAGTTGGACGCCAGTATTCCCACTTCATCATCCCGGTGGATATCGATGGACTGATCCAAATCGCCGGATTCCCCGATGCTGTGGGCCACTTCAATCAAGTGATACAACGGTTCTTTAATCGATTTTGCGGTCGCGAAAGCGATGAATCCTCCCAGGAGGATCGCCAGCAGGGTGCCGACGGTGGTGATGATGGTGCTCAACGCTGTCGCGGAGGCAGCCGAGGTGTTCGAATCATCCAGCGATTTGCGAACGGCCAGACTGGCCTCATCCAAAACGGCGGAAGATTTGTTGAACCAGGAATTGGGATCATGCTGAAGATAAAAAATCTGCAGATCGGAGACCGTGGCGTCGCCGGCGTCCACTTGATGACGCTTCGCAATCATGGGCTTCGCGAAATCCTCGGCCCAACTGTGTTCGCCATTTTCAACCTGGACAAACGCAGACTTGAGGCCTGGGTCATTGGCTCTGGATTCGACGTCCTTTAGAAGCGCCGACAAATCGCCGACGCCTTTGTTGGTCTTGTCTTCGTCGCGAAGGTCGCCGCTAAGCAGGTAATTTCCCAGATACAAACGATTCTCCATCATCTGGAAGCGAACGCTTTCGATAGCCTTCACGTCAGAAAGCGTGGAGGCGACTGTGGCTCGCGCGCTATATTCGCGTCGCACCGTGAAAATGTTGATGATGAAAAGTATCAACATGATGGCGAGTACGGCGCCAAACCCCAAGTAGAGCTTCTTCCCAATTGTCATATCGTGATGCCTCCACTTCCCGTCCATTGAAAACTTCCGCCCATCAAGCGGCGGCCGCCCCCCTAGTTGCCCTGCGGGTTAAACTCGAATTCAACAATCTCCGTGGTGTCTCTCGGAGCTGGCTCAAAACGCCACTTCTTCAACGCTTCCAGCGCGGAATTTATTAGCAAAGGACTTCCGCCGATTACTTTGGTAGTTAGCACATGCCCGTCTGCTGCCACGCTGGCCTCAATCTTTACTTTTCCTGAAACATTCATTTGCTTTGCAAGTGAAGGATATTCCGGCACCACGCGTGTACGGATCTTCCGCCGGGAAGCTTCCGCCGAATTTTCTTGTGCCGAGGCTGTGGCTATGACTGCAAATGATCTACCTAGAAACATTGCAAGTACCAAAACAGCAATACTTGGCCTGGACCGCATGACCGCGCCCTCCCTGAGGGGATAACTCCGACTGCGGAAATTGCACGAAGGCTGCCATGCGTCGGCCGATATTTCCGCTTTGGGTTGATGTGCCAAGAGCCGTCGGATACGACTGATATGAGTAGACTTACATAGAAGTAAGCGGTCGAGCATTGAAGTTCGCTTGCAGAAAACTGTCTCAGTCCCCATGATCTGAGCCTGGTCGGCGTCTCAGCCTGCGACAACCTGCGATTGCTGCTTACGTAACATTGCGGGGCGGCTGGCTTGACTCAAAATGAGATGGGGCCGTAACGTCTTTTACGTACCCAGGATTCGCGCGCAAGCCCCCATCCTCCATGCGTGCATTGAAACGAAGCGGAGATGTCTCAACTCGACTCGACGGCTCGTCGGAGAGCCTGCTGGCCCAGTTCTCCGCCACCACACTTGAGCTAAATCCATCGCTAGGAACTAAAGAGTTTGCCCGCCGGCTGACCGCCCGCGCAGCGGAAATGTTGGGTGCGCGCTCAGCCGTTCTGGTTTTGGCCCGCGAATCTGACTGGGAAATTGCTGCGCTCAGCGGCCCGGCGCATCGCTGGGACGCGATGACGCAGCACCGTTTGGCAGGAACGCTGGCGGAACAGGCCCTGTCGCTCGGCTCCGAATTGCGCAAAGGATTTGCCGCGCGACTTCTCGGGCCTGGCTTGGCAGAATCGCTTGGATGGAAGGAACTTGTGCTCGCTCCGCTTTTCGGCAGCGAATTGGAACTTCTGGGTGTTCTTTGCCTTGTGGATTTAAGCCGCGAGCTTTCTCCGGCTGAGCGTCATTTACTGGAAGCCCTCGCCAGCCATGCGGCGGTGGCGCTGGAAAATGTGCGACTGTTTTCGCGCATCGAGCAATCGCGCAAGCAGTGGGTGCAGGATTTCGACGCGATATCGGACTTCATTATCGTCCACGATACCAGCAATCGCGTATTGCGGCTCAATCGCGCGTTGGCGGATCTGCTGGAGGTGCCGCCCACAGAAGCGATTGGCCGCGATATCGGCACCATGGAGCTGCTTTCGTCGCCGGCGCAGGCTGGATTTTGTCCTTTCTGCAGAAATCCGCAATCCTCGCATGAGGAGTTTATTCATGAAGCTGCTGACAGAACTTTTCTCGTCTCGGCTTCGCGCATTCACGGTGGGCCGAAAGACGAGCTTCGCACCATTCACGTTTTGAAAGACATCACCGACCGGCGCACCGCCGAACGCCGCTATCGCCGTGAACGTGACTTCAACAAAAATATTCTGAACAACACGCAGAGCATGATCCTGGTGCTTGATACGGCCGGCCTTGTGAGTTACGCCAATCGCCGCTGCTTTGAGTCTGGCTATAAAGAACAGGATTTGTTGGGGCATGCGCTCGTTCAACTCGTACCACCAGCGCGACGAGGTCTGCTGGTTGAAGCGCAAGAGCGCGTGCTGCAAGGATCAGCGCTCGATAATCTGGATATCCCGCTATCTCGCGGAAACGGCACCACCGGACAGTTTTCCGTGAGCTTAAGCCCCATGCGGGATGAACAAGGAAATATCAACAGCATCGTGGTGGTGATGACCGACATTACGGACGCAGCGGACCTTCAAGCGAAGTTGATGCACACGGAAAAAATGGCCGCGCTGGGTCAACTGGTTTCAGGCGTGGCGCATGAAGTGAACAACCCGCTCGCCGCAATCGTCGGCTTTACGGACCTACTCCTAGAGAATCCCGAAGTCCCCGAAAATGCGAAGGAAGAGTTGCACGTTATTTTGCAGGAAGCGCAGCGAACGCGCGTGATCGTCCAAAATCTGCTCAGTTTTGCGCGGCAAATGCCGGCGCAGCGTGAACCATTGCAGGTTAATTCTGTGCTGCAACAAACCGTAAAACTTCGCGCCTACGATCTTTCCAATCACGGTGTGGAGCTAATCGAAAACTATGGCGATGCTTTGCCGGTGATCGTTGGCGATCCGCACCAGTTGCAGCAGGCATTTCTGAATATATTGAACAACGCTTACGACGCGGTGCATGAGACGCGACGCAAGGGAAAAATCGAAATCACAACAGCGCATCACGACGGGAGCCTGGAAATAGTATTCCGCGACAACGGGCCGGGGATCTCGCATCCTGACCGTATTTTTGATCCTTTTTTCACCACCAAGGAAGTAGGTAAAGGCACCGGGCTTGGCCTCAGCATTTGTTATGGCATTGTTCGCGCACACTCGGGAGAGATTTCGGCGCGGAACAATCCGGATGGTATTGGGTCCACCTTTATTGTGCGGCTTCCGGTGGCGGCAAAAACGGTGGAAGCGTACGAACAGCGGGAGTCGCAATGAGGGGCGCAAGCATGACCCCGACGGTAGCGCGCGGGCGCATTTTGCTGATTGAGGATGAGCCATCGGTTGCCGCATTTCTGCGCACGGCTCTGGAACGTCGCGGATACAAAATAGAGTGTTCGGCGTCGGCCACCGACGGCTTGCAACTGCTGGCGACCGGCGACTTTCGCGGCGTGATTTCGGATTTTCGAACGCCCGGCGGAATAACCGGCGCTGATGTTCACGATTGGCTAACGCGGCACCGGCCGGAACTGGCCTCGCGAATTATTTTTATAACCGGCGACACAGCCAGCGCCGACACGATTGCGCAACTAGCGAGAAATGGCACGCCTTGCGTTGAAAAACCGTTCCGCATTCATCAACTCATTGCGGCGGTGGAAAAAACGATTGGAAAACCATGAAAGAAGAATCGAAACTTCGATTTTTAATTGTGGACGACGAACAAAGCATCCGGCGGCTGTGCATGACCGTGGGGCAAGGGCTCGGTTTCGCCTGCGCGGAGGCGGAAACGGCTGAGTCGGCGCTCGAACTGGTGGAAACCAGCCCGCCCGACATCGTGGTCACCGATTTGAAGCTCCCCAGCCTGTCCGGCGCGGACCTGCTGAGGAAAATACGAGAACAATTGCCGCGCGCAGAAACCGCAATTATGACCGGGCACGGCTCGATTGAATCGGCTGTGGATGCCATGCGACAGGGCGCTTACGACTACATCGAAAAGCCATTTCGCGTTGAGAGACTAAGGCAGCTCTTGCAACGAATGGCCGAGAAGGTTCGCCTGGTGGCGGAAAATCAGTTTTTACGCGAGCGGGTTAGCACGGAGACGCAGCTCGACGGGATCGTGGGAACATCTTCAAAAATCGAAGATGTTCTTCGAATGATTTCCAGGCTGAAAGAAACGCGTACCCCCGTGTTGATTACCGGCGAGAGCGGCACGGGCAAAGAACTGGTAGCGCGCGCGATTCATTTCAGGGGACCGCTGGCGCAAATGCCTTTTGTGGCGGTGGATTGCGGCGCGCTGGTGCCGACGTTGATGGAGAGCGAGTTGTTTGGACACGAAAAGGGCTCTTTTACCGGTGCACTTAAGACCAAAGCCGGGCTTTTTCAGGCCGCGAACGGCGGAACGATTTTTCTGGACGAAATCGGCGAACTCCCGTTGGAACTGCAAGCCAAGCTGTTGCGTGTGCTGCAAGAGAAAGAGGTGCGGCCTGTGGGAAGCAATGTGAAAGTGCCGGTGGACGTGCGTGTGATTGCGGCCACCAATCGCGATCTGGAAGCCGCCTACAGAGCTGGCACGTTTCGCAAAGACCTCTATTTCCGTTTGAATGTGGTAACCGTGCATTTACCCAGCCTCCGCGAAAGGCGCTCCGACATACCACAGCTCGTTCATTGCTTTCTGGACCGCTATGCACCGGGCGAAAACATTCAAATTACGCCCAATGCCATGAAAAATTTTCTGGCATACGACTGGCCGGGTAATGTGCGGGAACTCGAGAATTGTATCGCGCGCGCCGTTGCCCTGGGCGATCATCACACGATTGACGCGAGCGATCTCCCGCCGTCCATTTCCATGGTGCAAGATAGCGACAGCGCGGATAGCAGCGACTCCGCGCTTTCCACTACGGCGCTGGCCGACCTTGAGCGCATAACCATCTTGCGCGTTTTCGAGCAAGCCGGTGGGGACAAAGCTCTCGCTGGCAGAATGCTGGGAATCAGCCGCGCCACGCTTTATCGCAAATTGAAGCTTTACAATATTCCGCTGCGCCCAACGCATAAAGACCACGTGCGAATGGCGTCGT
>Ga0209420_1000039_pt1 | contig 83992 bp, 59 predicted proteins | sample BlaSpr_A8_OM1_O1_FD_187972 | JGI IMG/M metagenome (GOLD analysis project Ga0209420, IMG submission 187972) | Forest soil microbial communities from Thunder Bay, Ontario, Canada - Black Spruce, Ontario site 2_A8_OM1_O1 (SPAdes) (version 2) | ecosystem: Environmental > Terrestrial > Soil > Boreal... | reverse complement strand
CTCGACTGCGCGTTCTTCGGAAGGTGGAGGCTCCCTTGCTCGAAATCCTCCCCGCCGTTATGCCGAGCAGAGTAACATCCTCGTCAGATATGAACCGCTTTTCAACTGCGCGTGAAGCCAAAGAGTTTCTGGTTTCCGGAATTGTTACCGAAGCACAACGCGAAAACGTTCCGCTATCTGACATCGAGCGCAAGATGCTCTATTTCACGGAAACAGGATGGACGCTGCCGGACATCATGGAAGTTAACGACGCATTTGACCGCGAATACGATCAGAACAAATACGAGAAGAAAATCGCAGGTCTGATACGAAATGCAACGAAGAGAGCGCGAAAAGAAAGCCCTGAAAGTTTCGCTTCCTGGATTAGTGCGGCTCGCAAGTTGAAGAAGGAAGATCACTACATCTCCGTGATGATTGACAACGCGGGCGTATCCGCGGGATCACTAACCGATAACTGGACGGGTACTGCCGTGGGCATAATTGCGATCTGCGTCGTCATAGCCATTGGCGTGATTTTGCGACACTTCGGTTTGGGTGGTGTACCAAGAGCCGGTGCACAATTCGGAAGTTACACAATCGACGAGAGGCTCAACAACTTTGTGGGGTACGCGTGGCTTTGCATTTTAGGTCTCATTCTCTGCGGTTTGGCATTTTCGCATTTCGATCGTAAGCGCAGGATGTACAAGTTATTCGATCGCCTGTTGACGGCAGTGTTTAGGTTATTCGGGTCTCGCAAGAACGTGTCATCGGATTAGCGCATGCTCGACAGACTATGGCCGAAGGCTGGCCTTGCGCAACACGTATCAACAGAGCCGCGCTCGGCCCGACGGCCAGTGGACGATTAGTCGCGTAACCGGAAATCTCTAACAACGTCGGCTTTGTCAAACTATTTATGAGCGCACTTCTCCGTTCACTTCAAAGAGTGTCCTTGTTCGTCGTGTTCTTTGGCCCTGTCGACGACCACGGCTCGCCTGTAATCTTTCGGTCGGTTTCAGTCCGACCCACACATCTCTTCGATCCCAGCTTCAGACCATGATTACTCGTTCAAACTCCCTCTCGCGAGGGAGCGGGATGCCCATTCACTTGGAAGGCGTTCTACTGCACGCCATTTCCGGTTTCGAGCTGTCCCGCGTGCGAACCGAATTTGATCCAGTCTGAATATTCCCAACCCTTCCGCCACATCCAGTACAACCGCACTCCCAGTCTTCGGGCCATGGCCACCTTGGCAATGTTCCGTTGCCGGCGCAGCGCCAGGTGCATGTACCGTCGTCTCCAGTCCGTATCGCAACGCGCTGCCGCTTGCGCTGCTTCCCCCAGCAAGAAACGCAGCAGAGAACTGCCTTGCTTGGTGATGTGGCCTAGTCGTTGATGACCCGCACTAGAGTCCTCGCACGGAATCAGTCCGACATAGCTACCGATCTGCTTGCCGCACTGAAACCGCTCCACCGTCCCGATGACCAGCACGAAGGCCAGTGCCGTCAGCGGGCCCACACCAGGATGCGTCATGAGCCGCAGCACTTCGGGTCGCATCTTGGCTTCCTGCTCGGCGGCTTGGGTTAACTCTCCGATGGTCGGATTCATCCCGTCCAGCAGCTCGAGTAGATCCTTGCGGCGCCGGGAGGCCCAGGGAGCGAGCGCTAGCTTTTCTAGCTGGGCTCGTCCTGCGTCGCTCCACAGCTTTTTCTTCCGTCGCTGGCCTTCGTTCATCGCCAGAGCCTGCAGCTGGTTCATGATCCGCGTGCGCATCTGCACCAGCCGATGCCGATGCCAGAGCAGTTGCCGCAGATCCCGATTCTCCGGACTAGGTATCCAGATCTTGGGAAAGTTATTGTCTAGCAGCAGCTTCAACAGAAGCTGAGCATCGTTGCGGTCCGTCTTCTGCTTGCGCACTCGTTTAGTTTTGATCTTCGCCGCATCGCCGATCCACAACTCGATGCCCAGTTCTGCCAGTAACCGCTCGAACCAGCGAGAATAGCCGGTAGTCTCCATCCCCACGCGCACGCTCGCTCCTCCTGCTGCCAGTTCGCGATAAAACTTCTCGGCTTCTCCATCACAGTGGTTCAATCGCCGTTCGTCGCCTTCTCCTGTCTCGGAATCGACAAACGCGATGTACTGGTCGCTCGGGTGATAATCCACGCCTATAATGATCATGTTCGGCTCCTTTCTCCCGAGCCAATGGTCTTCGACAAACCACAGTCTACTCGGGTCTAAGGAGCCGACGTTGTTATGCAATCACTTGAAAATCCACATGGACCGTTAGGGCGTTAATCCAGGAACCCGTCGGCATTGAGGACTAAGGGCACGCAATGATATGTTGAAATCGTGAAACCGTGCCTAAGAAGCCAGACACAAAGTGGACAGTCGCCATCCGACCCGCCGCTGAAAAGCCACTGTACAAGATTACAAAGATTATCAGCTTGAACGGTGGGGGGGTTTCAGTTCTTACTCCTTACCACAAAGCACGTAGCGGATTCCTATTTAAGCAGGCCATTAATCCTGGGATGTTCGACAAAGCCGGAGTACACCTTGTGAAGTGGACCCACTGCGCCGGATTTACCGCTGAGAATCGCACGAAGTTGAGCTACCACGTTGATGGGTTTGCTCAATTCTCGAGTGAGAATCAGGGCAGAATCATTTCGGGTCGGGACCCCAATACCGGTGAGCCAAAGGGGCTCGGCATAATGACGCGGCCGTTTTCTAACCCCATTACTTCCGGACCGAGCGTAGGTATCGGCGTATGGGGGCTAGAGGATTTCGAGGAAACCGACCAAGACGAAAAGCTCATCGTTTTCGAACCACCTGATTTCTATTACAGACTGTGGGGACCCGACGAGACCAACTTATGGCAGCTAGGCATATACGTGTTCAACGGTGTCCCACCGGTCCGTTTCGATGGTAACCAAGCGAAGATGGATTTCGCGTTGACGTACCCACCCACCGCTGGTGTCGTGGGCTCTATCGTCACGCTAAAGATGATTCGCCTTGAGGCCGAAAAGGTTAGCTTGGGGCTGTACGTCGAAAGTCTGCTCGGAGCTTTCCCGTCGAAGTCCGGTTGGCAAATTAACGGTCCTGGAAATTGGAACTCAACCCAGGGTGGCTACGTTTTGAATGCGGTCTATCCGCGCGACCTGATTCCTGTTGACCAACGACCCTCGCTTGATTACAAACCTCCGCCGAACAATGAGGTAAATTCAGCTCGCGGTAAGAACGCCCGACCCGCGAAGCGGGAAAGAAGAGAACGCAACCAAAATCGCCGTCGCGAATCTAAGAGAATCGGAACGCCGCACCTGAAACGTTGCCTCAACGGAAACTGTGCTCCAGTCGATGGAAAAAGTACTACAGTTCATCAAAAGTGGTATCGCGTGGACTTCGAAGCGGAGGCCCCAGTCTGTGCGGCGATGTTGGGCTTTGCTCGGCGAAAAATGAGCGCGACTTTTCAAAAAGTACTACGTTTTTACTACAGTGCACCATTTTCGGGCACCCGAATCACCTGCGCACTTTTCACAAATGATATAAAATCAGGCAGTTACAAACGTGGGGCCCGTAGCTCAGTTGGTTAGAGCAGCGGACTCATAATCCGTTGGTCCAAGGTTCGAATCCTTGCGGGCCCACCAATATTTCCAAGAAGTTGCGGTGATTCGTTGTTTGGTTCGTTTTCCTCGGGTTGCGTCTGGGTTGCAGATACTTGTGGAGTTGTTGCTGCGGCGTCCAGCTTGTCGGCCCATGCACTGTTCGCGCCCGGGACCAAATGTCCGTACATATCGACCGTTACGTGTATCGAGCTGTGCCCCCTTTGCTCCTTTCACGTACGCGAGACTTGCACCCGCCTGTATCAGGTGCGACGCATAGCTATGTCGCATTGCGTGAAATGTGATCCGGCGCAGTCCTGCCGCTTCGAGACATGAAACAAAATCACGGTGGTAGGCATTGATCCCATCCAATGGCCTACCCGTCGCCGACGGAAACACTCATCGCGGAACAAACTCCTCGCCCGTCTCGAAAGCCTTTATCGCCATTCCGACCCGTAGCTCCAAGAGGACGCGCCGGACTTCGCGACTCATATCGACTCGCCGCGACTTGTGATGCTTGGGAGTCGTGAATTCGCCGCGGCTGTAGTTTCTGCGGACCAAGATGAGACGATTCGGATCGTCTGCATTTTCCAAGACGCTTATGCTACGGTCGAATGCTCAGCCAGGAGGCATCGATGCGTCCGAAAACCGATGGGATTCTTGAAACCTCATTGTATGTGAGCGACGTGCCTCGTTCGGTGCGCTTCTACGAGGAGATCTTTGGGTTCCGCGTCATCAGCGACTTCGGCGAACGCGGCTGCGCGATCCACGCAGGTACGCGCCAGGTGCTACTGCTGTTCAAGAAGGGAGGTTCGCGGGCAATCCAATCACCTCACGACGGAGATGGCGAGTTGCACCTCGCGTTCGCTATTCCTGCTAATGAACTGGCCACCTGGGAATCATGGCTCCCAACGAGAGGTATCCCGGTGGAAGAAAAGCGGCAGTGGGAATTGGGAGGCCGGAGCCTCTACTTTCGAGACCCCGACCGTCACTTGATCGAAGTGGCTACACCAGGCGTTTGGGCGGTGTATTGATACGTCCGGTGAATGCGTTCATCAGAATTTAGACGGTTTCTGGCTAAGTGAATAAAAACCGTTCCGTCTATCCGACACAAGATAGGGATTTCTGGGGTGGGATCCCACTCGAGGGGCAACTCGTGCACACCTTTGTTCTCGCGGCGTTTCTCTCGCAATCAATCTCCTCGCCTTAACGCAAGACAAACCCAAGCCCGGGTACGATTTCTCATTGCCCGGCGAGTGGAACGCGTCAAGCTCGCGGAAAGCGCTGCTCCGCCGGAAATTTCGGGTAAGGCTACCGCGTATGTTCTGGACCCTACCGGTTACGTCAAGGTGCGCGACGGCGAGAACGGGTTTTCGTGTTTTGTGGATCGCCAGACTCCTCTGAACCTGGAGCCGACTTGTTTTGACGCCGAAGGCAGCGCCACTACCTTTCCCACGCGGATTCTCGTTGAGGAGTGTCGCGCCAAAGGCGAACCTGAAGACCAAATCAACGCCGAAATCGAATCGGGATACAAATCCGGAAAATTCCTGGTGCCGCGAAAGCCTGGCATCGTCTCACCGGTGGCAGAAGATTTCCTGCCAGACCAGAACTACTGCGAGCCAGAAACTGAAGACAAGATTGTGGGAAGGCAATTCATTTGAAGCTAGGAAAGAGATGAATTACATTTGGGCGCGATTCGCATAGGGAGAGCATCGAATGAGACGAGGCTCACTGCGTCCCTCGGGCCGAAGGCCGAAGACGACGTTGGTTGCATGGGGCCTCGCGTCGATCCTCTTTCTCTTTACAGTCGAAAATATCTGGATAGATCCATGGTTGAGAAACAAGTCTCACAAGACGCTGTCAATGGTGCCAGAGGCGCTCAGCGGAAGCTGGTTTTTAGCCTTGATGGTCGGTGGGATTATGTTGGCGTTCCTGGTAATGTGCCAGATTCTCTTGACCAAAGACCGCAGTCTCTCCGTTTGGACGAAAGTCGGGACTGGGATCACGGTGCTTGTCGTGTTGCTGTTGAGCGTGCTCTGGGTCCGTGTGACCAGTGGGTTGACGTCCGCAATCCGTCTGCAACCGCGTGGCACAACACACACGGTCGCGCTGAAATGGCAGCCCAGCAGTTCGCGGGTCGCCGGATACAATGTGTATCGGAGCATGACACCCGCAGGTAATTACGTTCAGATCAATTCTTCGCTTGTTCAGGGAGTCACCTTCACCGACAACACTGTTGAGAGCGGTCTAACTTATTACTATGTGACTCGGGCAGTCGATACACTAGGCCACGAGAGCGTCAATTCCAACGAAGCCCGAGCAGCCATTCCGTAACTCCGACAACAAAACGCAGCCGACGTGCAGCGAAAACGCATATAAGCCAGCAACGTGGAAAGCTGAAGTGCGAAGAACAAGAGGCCATCATCGAGTTCTTGAAGTCGCTGTGAACTTTCCGGGCGCTGGCGTGCAGGTCGAAAATCCCACTAAACCGATGCGTGAGAACAGTGCCTAGAAGCTTCTCGTTCCACACAGAGAATTTCGGCGGGGATAAGACAGAAGCATTCTAATGACGGATAGCAATGTTCGCGAGGTCCAGTTCGTACCCTTCATCCTCGACGGCTTTCTGAACAGCGACGCGCAGAGTCTGATCGTCGGCATTTTTCGGCGCATCGCAATGACGACGAATCACCTCTTCACCGTTCTGGATCCGAATCAACCATTTCGACTTCTCGGTATCCCACGAAACATCGACATGATCTGGACGCATGGCTTCCTCCGACCGAGATCTACCTGCGATTATAACGCTGGAACTGCCTTAGAGAACCCTGCATCTCGAAATACAACTTCACCCCTGCCATTCCCCTCAAGAACATCCACGCACGTGCTATTTCTCAAGAGCTGGCTTGGCGCATTATGAAGGATAGGGAGATTCGGATGCGGTCGATTCCCCATTTCCTTGTTTGAGGACTGAGCGGCCAGCCTTTCAAGGTCGGGCATGAGCATAGCGCGGGTGGGAATCTGGAGAAGATCATCCACTGGAGGGACGCGTGCGCCGACTCGGGCAAGATGAGTCCAACTCCTTCGTGGAAGCAGCTCAAGCCTACCTCTTTGAGCGGGAATAGATTCGCTGATTTGCTGCGAGTACTTTGGGCTTGCAGCGCACGGCACCGGCTGCTTCACCTGATCGCGGCGTGCAAAAGCAGCGGAGCGTTGGCGAAGGGGATGATGGTGCAATCCCCTTCGCCAAGGCGTGCGGCACGCATTTTTTCGGGTTGGGGGTTGGTCAATCCACGGTGATACGGGTAGCGGCTGTTGATCCCTTGATCTCTTGTAGTGGAGTTCCGACGCCGACCTGATCGTAGAACGGAGGCCAGAGTTTGAAATTGAAGCTGCCTTTGTACGATTTGCCGTTGGAGGACACTGTATTCGTTGCTTCCGTGGTGAAGATGAACGAGACTTTGCCCTCCGAGTCAAACATCAGGCCGATGTGGTGCAGCTTGACGCTGTTTTCACCGGTGTCCTTCCAGACTCCGTAGCAGATGTTTCCGCCGGCCGGCGCCAGAAACGCGTTTTCGAATTCGGTACCATCTGCGTGCCAGGTCTTGAAGGATTCGAAGAACTGGAAGGAGCTTGGTGGTCCCGGGGGAATTACGGGGACAGGCAGAGGGCCCGCCGTACTGTACGTGGCAGTGTAAATCGTATGCCACAAACCGACGATGGCATGCCCGTGTGATTCGTCCCACTCTTGCTGGTCGTCCGCCTGAGGGCTCACGAAAGGAATTGGGGGAGCGGTTCCCGCTTTGTAACCACCAACCGCGCAACCACCAGCCTTTGCGTCGCCAGCTGCAAACAGCAAAACCAACGCAGCTAATGCCGCGATGGCGAAAAAACGACTTCTGCAAAGAACCCGAAAGATATTGTTTCGATTCATCGTTTTTCTCCTTCTAGATTTGATCTCAATTTATTCGCGCAACATGCTCGGCGTCCAGGGCGACGGGCAAGTGGAAAGGTTGGGGCACTATGGGGAAATACGGCCTGCTAGACAATGCGCGGCTCCTCACTTTCTGGTCAATTCTTGTTCATCAGCTAACGCTAGCGTGCCTAAGGACTTATCGGTCAAAACCTTAGAGGTTTTGCAATTGACCATTGCTTTTGCGGTCTGCTAGCATCACGGCACTCCCCCGGATCCCTGCGAGAGTGTACGAATGTTCTCTTCCATTGACAGACCGGAACGAATGTCGGGTAGCAACTCTCAGCGAGTGGCCTTCGACCGTTATGAACTGGACTTGCGCTCTGGGGAATTGCGCAAGGACGGCCGAAGAATCCGGCTGCAAGCGCAGCCCTTTCAGTTGTTGGCGATGCTAATCGAGAATCCCGGAGAGGTAGTAATGCGGGACGAAGTTTGTCGCGCTCTGTGGCAGACCGACACCTTTGTGGACTTCGATCACAGTGTGGCCGCCGCAGTGAACAAGATTCGCGAGGCACTTGGCGATTCGGCGGAAAACCCGCGGTTCGTCGAGACCGTGCCGAAGCGGGGCTATCGGTTCATCGGAAAGATCAAACCTGAAGTGCCGGTGGTAATGGCGGCTGCGAAGCCGCCGCAAGCTGCGGAACTTTTGGCCGTCCCCGCGGCAAAGGCATGGAGCGGAAACAAAAGGACGTTGCGCTCAGCAGTGGTAGCGGTGGCAGTGGTTCTTGCGGTTCTATTTATCTGGCTGGCGCGCAAGCCCGGCAATTCCCACCTCGATTCGCATCTGAATTCGCCGGCGATGACGATTGTTCCGTTCACCTCGTATCCGGGACAGGAAACAGCGCCTTCGTTTTCGCCTGATGGTTCGCGGATCGCTTTCTCCTGGGACGACGGCACAGGCAATCGCTCGGGAAGGCCGAGATATGACCTGTACGTAAAAGCAATTGGCAGTGAAACATTGCTGCGGTTGACCAATCATCCGTCCGATTGGATCAGTTCGACATGGTCACCCGATGGAACGCAGATCGCATTTCATCGTTTGGCCGCGGACGACAATGGCATTTATGTGGTACCAGCGTTGGGAGGACCGGAGCGCAAATTAATTGCAACGCACACACCGTACGATGTTGCTGCTCCTCTCAATTGGTCGCCTGACGGGCAATGGATCGCGTATGCGGACACGGAAAACGGCCGACCCGGCGATCGTGCCTTCCTGCTAAACGCCGAGACCCTGGAAAGTCACGAATTTCCGCACGACCCAGCCTGCCGTCACGAAGGAAACTTGACGTTCTCGCATAGTGGGCACGAACTAGCGATTCTGTGCGTCCATAACACGACTGGCTTCGAGTACTTGATCACCGATCTTCAGGGAAAATCCAAAAGATCACTGGCCACACGACACGAATTTCCCTTCGGACTGGCTTGGAGCGCCGATGATCAGTCGCTGATTGTGGCAGCGGCCGCTGCGAATGGCGACGCGCTCTATGAGATCCGGGTAGGCGATGGCGAAGTACACAAACTTCCGGGCGCAGCGGGAGAATGGCCTACGATTAGCAACGCCAGGCACAAACTGGCAGTCAGCGTGACGGACAACCACCTCGGCATCTGGAGAAAGGACCTGCAGCATCCCGAAGTTGCCACCGTGCAGATGTACAGCTCCACGCGATCACAAAGCGATGGCCAATATTCCCCTGACGGCAAACATGTAGCCTTCGATTCCGAGCGCTCCGGGACTTGGAGCGTTTGGATGGCCGACAGCGAGGGGAGCAACCTGGTACAGATCTCCAGGGAAGCACTAGCGGTATTTCCGCGGTCGCCGGATTCGCAGACAATTGTGTTTCAGATGTTCGACGAGCCCAGCGGACTTTGGGGCGTGTACACCGCGGATATCTCCGATCGCGTCCCGCACAAACTAAAGACCAATATCCGCGAGTCACAATATCCGTACTGGTCTCACGATGGAAAGTGGATCTATTTTCTCGGTTACGAAGGGACTGGTCATCAGCTCTACCGCTGCCCTGCGGCGGGAGGTGAAGCTACTCTTCTTGTGGGTTCCATCGAGTCGACCGCCGCGATCGAGTCCTTCGACGGGAAGCTTCTATACTTCCCGTTGCGATGGGGCGATGCGAATATAATGATGCTTGCACCGGATCGCCCTGGCGCCGCGCCCCAGCAAGTCCCGCAAATGCCCAAAATCTTTGAGCAATCCCAGTGGGCAGTAGTGCCGGAAGGAATTTATTTCAGCCTCCAGGACAATCCGCGAAGCATCGGCTTTTACGATTTCGCGACGAAGCACGCACGGGAACTCTTCCGAGCGGACAAGGACCTTGCCGAGGGGATGTCCATTTCCCCTGACGGGCGCTATATGCTCTTCTCCCAAATCGATGAGAGCAACGCCGACATTATGCTCGTGGATCATTTCCGCTAACCGAATCCCGCCCCCCGAAACGTTTGCCATTCGGGGCACGCTTCTTTCTCTCGCCTTTCTCGTCTTCGGCAATCTCAACTCCCGCGTTACGGGACATATGCCGTATTAGGACCTCAAATGGCGCGTCACCGGAAAAGTCAAATCATCTGAAATCCGCAGGAGTGGAGCGCCCCGGCCTTCGCAAAATCAAGCAGCGAACCGAGCTGGTAGCAATTGCATTCCATCCACGTAGGCCAGGTTTTTATTTCCGGCGAGCCTCCAACTTCGCGGCAGCTTCCGTGAGTTTGGCCGACACAGTCCGTAAAAAAGACGCGGTGCGGCGCTCCGTTTCGGGCGCTACCTCTTCCTCGATGTACTGGAACAGCCGAGTCACTTCTTCATCCAGACGTCGTCCGATTTCCTCAAACTTGTCCATGGTCAGTTTCTCCCGGAAAACCCACCTGCTCTGGATATTATAGGATGATCAGAAATCAGAGTGTCATAAGGACGCAGTCGCGTCTCGTATCGTAATCATTTCGCAGTCGTATGGTAGTTCGGATATGGAGGGTGGTGAGGCGGAGGGGGCGGCGGACTCCTTTGCAATAGGTCCAATACCACTGCGACCGCCTTTTCGAGCTGCGGATCGTGGCCTTCGCGCACCGATTTCGGATCGTATTCCACGTCTACGTCCGGCGCGACGCCGTGGTTTTCGACGTCCCACGTACCATTGGGAGTGTAGAACGCAAGGTTGGGTGTGCCAGTGAAACCTCCGTCCATCAGGTCGCCAGGATTTGTATAGTGGCCGACAAGGCCGCCCCACGTGCGCTTGCCGACGAGGGGGCCAATGCCCGTCTTGCGGAACATCCACGGCATTGCGTCGCCGCCCGAGCCAGCCATCTCGTTGATGATCATCACCTTCGGGCCGAAAATGGCCTCGATCGGTGTGGTGATGTCTGAACCTTCGCGCAGAGACCAATAGCTCAGGAGGGGACGTCGGAGATATTCGATGATGTAATCGGCGACGTCGCCGCCTTCGTTGTACCGTTCGTCGATAATCGCCGCATCTTTGCCGACCTGTGCAAAATAGTAGCGGTTGAAATTCGTATAGCCGCCCGCATACGTGTCAGGCAAGTAGACGTAGGCGACGCGCCCACCGGTCATTTCGTCCACCTTTCGACGATTGTCTTCGATCCACGCGTAGTTGCGCAGAGCTCTCTCCGTATCAATTGGCACAACCGTGAGTTCACGCGCGCCGCTCCCATCAGGATTCGCACCGACCTTTATCACTACCTGCTTGTCTGCGGTATCTTCGAAGAAACTGTATATGTCTGCCGGAGGCCGCACGTCGCGGCCGTTCACAGCGAAGAGATATTCGCCGGTCTTCACGTTCACACCAGGTTGGGTCAGCGGCGCGCGCAACTTGGGGTTCCAGTTTTCGCCGTTGTAGATTCGCGCAAAAGCGTAGCGCCCGTCCTCAACCTTGTAATCCGCCCCGAGCAACCCGGTCTTAACGCGCTTGGGCTTGGGAATGTCACCGCCGCCCACAAACATGTGGCCGATAGTGATCTCGCCCAGCATTTCCGCGAAGAGGTAGTTCAGGTCATCGCGACTGGCCATGTTTGTGAGATAGGGTTCGTACTTTTTCTGGATGGCCGCGAGGTTCAGGCCGTGAAGACCTGGATCATAGAGGAAATCGCGTTCGTCGCGCCACACTTGGTAATACATGTGCTTCCATTCTGCGCGCGGGTCGACGTAAACCTCCATCTGATCGAGTTTCAGCGGCCCGCCCTTGCCTGGTTGCGGAGGACCATCAGCTGGTTTTTCCGCCGGGCCGATGGTCCACTGATCGTGCTTCGCGTAGAGCATCTTTTCGCCGTTGAACGAAAGGTCAAACGATGTCACGTCCTCGAGAATCTGGTCGGTTTTACGGGCCTTAAAATCAAACTTGTAGACCTTCATAGTGGGTGGTCCATCTTCGAAGTCGATGGGATCGACGGGCGGGCCTTCGAGCACGTAGAGCACGCCTGGCTTGCCAGCAGCGAGGCCTACATAGTTGCGGGCGGGAATTGGCACGGCGAGAATGCGCTGTCCGAGATTGTCCAGATCGATCTCCACCTTCACCGGCTTTTCCTCTTTGGCTTTAGCGTTGTCTTTTTTTTCCTCATCGTTCTTGTCTTGGTCACCGTCCTTGGCGTTGGTCGACTGCTTCTCCGCTTTCGTTTGTTTGTCTTTGTCGCTCTTCGCCTCTTCCTTGCCTTTCTCGTCGTCGCTCTCTGGCGCGAGCGGCGAGGCTAGGTCATTCTTGAGCACCATCACATAGACACTTCGCGTTACCGGATGCTGAAGGCTGGTCATGTCCAGCCAACCCATGCTCAATGCCGTATTCGTGCTGGCCGTGAAATACAGATACTTGCCTTCCTTGTCGAAAGCCGCGTGCACCGCATCGCTCATCCCGTCCGTCAGTTGATATGTTTTTCCCTGTTCCAGCGAATATGCGAACACGGCGTGTAGATAGTTATGAAGTTGTTTTGTATATGCAATCCAGCGGCTGTCTGGCGACCAAGACGGATCAAGCGAGTTGAACGGACCCGCGTACGTATCGGTATCTACGCGTACCGGCGTTTTCTTTTCGAGATCGACGTACCAAACGTTCAAACGCTTGTCCGTGTATGCAATCTTCTTTGAATCCGGCGACCACACCGGCGAATAGTAAAAGGTCGGCGGAGTACCAAGGTCGATTTTGCGCACTTCGCCGAGGCCATTTTGATCACGCACGTGAAGCGCCCATTCCCCCGACTCGTCGGAAAAGTAAACAATCGATTTTCCATCGGGCGACCACGCGGGGTCGCGCTCCACTACGTCGGTGGTACGCGTCAAGTTGCGAATGTCGCCCTTTTCTGCGGGAATCGTCAGTATCTCGCCTCGTGCGGCAATGACGGCTCGCGCTCCGGTCGGCGAAATGCCAGCGGAGCGGATACGTTGCGGTTCGATTTTCTGGAAATGCGGGCGGACCTCAGCCAGATCAGCAGCAATGTATATGTCGAGCGGGCGATTTTCGCCGGATTGTAAATCGAACAAATGAAGCGAGCCGAACTGTTCGTAAACGATCGCGTCCCCAGCCGATGAAGCGGACTTGATATCCAGGCCGTCATTCTTCACCAGCTCCTTCACTTCGTGCGATCGGGTGTCGTAAGCGAAGAGCGTAACTGGGCCGTTGCGGTCTGACAGGAAGTAGATCGTGTCGTCCACCCACATCGGATTGAAGTCATTCGAATTGTCACGGGGAATTGTCGCTTCGACGCTGGAATCGGATAGCTTCGCGATCCAGATGGGACGCGTTTGGCCGCCCCGATATCGTTTCCAGGCCATTTGCCACTGGACGTTCGGAACGTAAGCGATGTGAGAGCCGTCCTGGGAATAGGAGCCTTCCGACGCACGGACCAGTGGGACGGGAGTCGCAAATCCACCGCTGACAGGTACCGTGAAGAGTTGCACGACGCCGTCGGCAAAGGCTGTACGCGCGGAAGTGAATAAGATTTGCTTTCCGTCGGGCGTCCAGCCGATGGCCGAGCCGTCAGCGGGATGATAGGTCAGTCGGCGGGGAACGCCACCGGCCGTTGCGACGACGTAGACACCCCGGGTACCGTCATAGTCGCCCGTAAATGCGATCTCGGAGCCGTCGGGCGAGAAGCTCGGGTTGTCCTCGTGGCCTCCGGTTGTCAATCGCCGGACGTCGCTTCCGCTGCGGCTCGCAATCCAGATGCTGCCTGCGTAGCTGAACGCAATTTGTGTTCGGCTTAGGGTAGGATTACGCAGCAACTGAGGAGCCTGATTCTGGGCGCGAACAACCAAACCGCAGCCCAACACAATAAGAGCCAAGCAAACCACGCCTCGTATGCCGCGTGATGGTCTGATCAAATTTCTCGAGATGACGAAAGTGTTTGGCATGGCGTATGCACCTCGCGGACAATGCACTCCGGTCCTTCTGAGCGATAACTCCAGAGCCAGCGACCGAGAATGTACCAGAGCGCTATTACTTTCGTCTATAAAAGGGTCGCTTGCTAGGATCGATAAACAAGTAGCGCTTGCTTTGACGCAGTCGCTGGTGAATGGAGTGCAGTGACCCTTCAGGCAAACTGGCACATTTGCGCACAATCCAGCCACACTCTCGCGGAAGGATTAAGTCTGGAGTTTGCTATCGAGTGATTGAGATGGTTTGACTAACAGGAAGTAGCGGTCCTGTTTGCAAGCAGTGTCTTCGCGCTTGATACCGCGCCAACTGCGCGCTAGCGCGGCGGGCCCATAGGATCGTTGGGGACTGTGTAAGGCGCGCCATCGTGCAGGAACAGGCGCGCGGCTTCTTCGCGATTGAATGGACGGGCACCGCGCCGGCCGAAGACGGCGATTTGGTTGCCGCTTTCGTCCACCGCGCGATCGCGGTCGATTCCCTTCGACACCGCCAGCGCAGGGCCACTGGTGCGGTAGGTGGCAATTAGTTTAGGCGTGGGCCGCGGGCTGAAGCCGTACGAGTTGGGCGAGTCCTCAGGCGACAGAATTTGCAGCACGCGCAGACCGTTGCGGCCGTCGGCGAGGAAGGCGAAGGCGCTGGCGTCCACCATGCCGATTTTGATGTCCTGCGCGTCGTTTATCTTTCCATCGGCGGTGAACATCTGGTCGAGATGCGGTTGTTCAGGTCTTTGGACGTCAACGATGGCGACGCCGTCCTTGCCATCTGCAACGTAGGCATAAGTGCGCGCGACGTAGATATTGCGCGCGTCGGCGAGAGGCACGGCGGCTTTCGCGACGATGCGCGGATGGTCGAGTGCAGATACATCGAGGACTTTTAGCCCGTCGCGATCAACCACGAACGCGTAATGAAATTGAATCGCGATTCCGCGCGGATCGTGCAGCTCGGGCGAGCCGATTTCCGCCGTGATGCGTGGCGCCAGCGGATCGTTCAAATCCACAACCACCAGGCCGCGGTCGCAGAGCATGTAAGCATAAGTTCCAGCGATCGTGATGCGCCGTGCGCCGTTGAGAATTCCATTTGGGTTGAAAGCCAGCGCGCGCTTCAGAAAATTGTTGCGCGGATCGCCGTCGAGCAGCGTGCTCACTCCGGGCGATTTGCTTTTGGGATCGGGATCGCCGATGACAACCAGGCCTTCATACTTGTCCGCAACATATAGGTAGGCGTAGAGCGGATGGATGGTTTGCTCTTCGTTCACTGGATTGCGCGAACGCGCTGGATCGAGAGCTTGCGTGGAGGGACTGGCGACTGCCGTCGCGTATTTTGTGCCGACGTAAAGGCGCTGGCCGAGGGGAGAAACCGGAGCGGTGATGGTGCGCTCGGAGAAATTCTTGTTGTCAACATTGGCCACATCGTAGACGCGGAAGCCGCCTTTGCCCAACGCGGCATAGAGATATTCGCCGCGCAGCTGCACATCCAGAACGTTTCCGAGATGGTGGTAGGCTTCCTGCAATTCGCGGTTGCGCGCCACGTGCCGCTGATAATCCTGCGGGTAGGCGACACGCTGCAAATAGCTGCCGATGATGGCGGGCGGCTCGTCATGTTCGGCGACGGCGACGGCGTCGAATCCCTTCGCACCATCGGCGACGTAAATATAGCGGCCCATGAAATTCAATAGGTTCGTTCCCTGCAGCAACACTTGCGCCATCCAGGCGTTATTGTCCTTGCGATCGGAAATGTGGCAATCGTCGCAGGACTTGGTTTCCTTGGCGCGCACCGTGTGCGGAACGAAAGTGCTGAATGCAGTGCCGCTGAGGCCTTCGGCGGAAACGGTTTGCTGCATGTAGTAAAGCCAATCGCGATTTTGATTTTGCGAACTAACGAGGATGGCGCAGGAGGAACGGACCGGCGCGATGCGATGGCCGGTGACGGTGCCGTCAATGCCGAGCATGAATCCATCGTCGCGCAGAACCTGAAAATTGTACGCGGTCCAGTTGCGCGTGAGGAGCCCTTCGTTGTGCAGCATGGGCTTGCGCTGATTGGCCGTCATGGAAAGATGGCAGCCGAAACAATTCGGCGTCCACGAGGTGTGACAGGCGTAGCAGGTCATGCGGCCATTGGCGTGCGCGAGCTGCGATGAATCGGCGGGGACGTCGCCCCAGTATTTTCCGTCGGTGCGAATGGTTTTGGCCCAGCGCGATTTTTGGCTGTAGTGCGGATTGCCCGGAGTGATAGTGTCGAGGGTCTGCACGACTTCCCATTCTTTTTCCGGTTCGACCATGCTGCGCTGGAACAGTTTTCCGTCGCGGAATTCGAAGCGGCGCGTGTTCCAGGGAGTGCGCAGCGCGTCAAAGCGCGTACCGCCGGCGGGAGACGCTGCGCCGGAAGAGATTAATGTTGCGCGCGCTTCAATTGTGCCGTGGCAATCCACGCAGTCGAGTTCGACGGCGGCGCGCGGTTCGGCATAGAGTTTTCCGTTGCCGTGCGCATCCTGTTCGAAGTGGCAATCCACGCAGTGCATGCCTTTTTCCAGGTGAATGTCCGCCAGGTGCACGGCTTTTTTGAATTTGTCGGGGTCCCTGGGGCTGACGATTTGATCTTCGGCATCGAGCAGATTGCCCTGGCGGTCGCGTTTGTAGACTGCGCGAAAGACCCACCCGTGGCTGTGAAAATCGGCGAACTGACTCTGGTCGAGCTGCGCGTTGAACTCCGGACTGCCCAGTTTTTCCAGGAACTTTGGATTGGACCACAGGCCGCGCGCGGCTGCACCCTCCGGATTGCGCAATGCGACCTGATATTTTTCTTCTTCCGTTGGATTGTGCTGCTGGCGCGGATACATCGCGGCGCCGTCGGCTTCGTTATCCCACCAGGTGTAACCGAAATAAGTGGTCTCCATGTTCGTGCCGGGATGAACATGGCAAATCATGCATTGGCTGGACGGAATTGCGCGCGTGAAGCTGTGGCGAATGGGATGGCCGGATTCATTTTTTGGGATGGTGGGATCGGATGTGGCGCCTTCGCCCAGGTGCCCGAAGCGCGCGTATGGGCCGGAATGTTGCGGCGAGCGATCGTTCGCGTACACGACGTGACACGCGGTGCAGCCACTGCCGCGATAGTCGCCAGACTGGTCGTTCGTGCCGGGCAAAGAAAGTAGCGGATCGAGCAGGCGCGTTTTCTGCAGGCCGAGAAAAACGGGATCGGTGCGCAGTAGTGTGCCGAAGCCGCGTTCGCCAAGTTTATCGTCCGGGCGGCCGGATTCGTCCTCGCGATTGGGATTGCCGATTTCACCTTTTTTTTCGCCACCGCGTTCGAAGACGCGTAGGATGTTGCCAGGTTGCGAAATTTCCCAGCGTTCCAGCGGCGTCAGCTCCGGGACGACACCTTTGGTGCGCGTTTCTTCCTGCGTGGGCGGTGGCACAGTGAGCAGCGCCTGCGGTTGTCCTTCCGAGGAATAACTTTCGCCGAAGCGCGCGTTCTTCAGTGGGAACGAACCGTTGTTATAGAGCGCCGCGCCCCACAACATACCACCGTGCGTCATCATACTGGTTTTTACTTTTAGGACTTCCGAGGCGTGACATCCGCTGCTGCCGCAGGTTTCCGCGGCGACGCGCAGATCGCCGGGATTGACGAAGCGCACGTAGGCGTAATTCTCGCGCAGCCATTTGCTGTAGAGGCGCGGCGGATTCGCGGAGGCGCCTACCAAGGAGGAATCAGTGGGCTGCGGATGGGCGCGGTTCTTGAGTGGTTCGTATTCTGCTGAGCCTGGTTGGGTGCCGGATGGCAGAATCGCGGTCGCGTCTCCGCCGTGGCAATCCACGCAGGCCAGGCGAACTGTGCGGGTGGGATGCATGGAAGGTTCGTCGGTGGTGGTGTGGCAGGAAACGCATCCGGCATTTTTGCTGTCAACGTCGGATTGAGATTGGCCGAGCAGGCTTGGTTGCCGCTGCGACGGTGACTGCGCGTGCGAGCGGCCTTCGAGCAGCAATGTCGCGACGAGGGCGCCGGCGACGCAGATGAACGCAACTGAACCCCGCGTTATGCGCTTTCGCGCTGTGTCGCCGTCCGTCAGGCCACGGATTGATTTCGTCAGCAAATTCTCACGCTCAAAATTGGAAACGCAGATCGGTGAAAAGTGAAAACAGCACTCGGCCCGTGTAAATGTCCCGCAAACCTTGGTCCGGAATCAAAGCGGCCGCGCCCGCCGCAATGGAAATATTTTCGGTGAGCGGCGGACGGTAGCGCACACCAAAGCTGGAATCAACCCCAATCGAGTGGTGAATCGGCGACTGAAAAAGAATCTGTTCCAGCGTTTCGGTGTGTTCGAAGCGCAAGTAATTCACGTTGGCGAAGCCGCGCAGTTTGGGCGTCAGGTCAAATTCGGCGCCGATATTGGCAAGAAAAATTCCGGGATTCACGAAATTGGCCTGGCCTTCGTCTTTATTCGAGCGCAAATCGGGGAGCAAGCTGTCACCGGGGTTCAGCGCGACGCCCGAGCCTGTCAAGCGAATGCTCTCGCGATTCCACAAACTGAAAATGCCGCCGGCAAATTCGGGGAAATCGTCAATCGAGTCGAATCCACGGGCGCGGCTGCTGGAAGGATTAGCCGAGCCGGAAGCGTAGAAGACGGAACTTTTGATGCGGAACCAGTCTTTGTCGTAGGAAAGCTCGAGCGCGGCCATCTGCGCATTGATGGTGACGGCTTTTCCGGCGATGGCGTTGAAGCTGTCGTTGCCGAAAGCCTGGTAGAAAGCGTGCGTCAAATTCAGCGGGCCGATGTGACCGTCCCCGGTCCAGCCCAGATAAGCGGCGTGCACGCTGTGCGGGCGAACCGTGCCGCTGGAAAAAACGGCGCCGATGGGCGCGGGGCGCACTAGAAAACCGTTGTCGTCGTAATGAATCGAGGCGTCGTCCTTGTTGTAATGCACGCTCAACTGCGCGGTGTAGCCCGGGAACAAAAAATCCTGGCGGTACGCATTGGCAATGATGACCTGCTGATTACGCAGCGCCATGGAATTCAGGCCGCTGTTAGTGTTCTTCTCCAGGAAATTGAAATAGGCGACGTTATATTGCCACCGATTCGAATCCAGGTTGCCGAACAAACGCACACCCGGTTGCTCTTCCACGAACAGGAAGCCGCGAAAGTCGCTATTGAAAGCCTGAATGCCAGCGCGCACAGAAACGAAATCGTAATTCGGGCCCAAGTCGTGCAGCTTCACTTCGGCGAACGCCTCCTGCAATCCCAGATGCGAATCCAGGCGCGTGGTGCCTTTGCGCACGTCCACGTTGACGACGCCGAGTTCCTGCACATCCAGATAATTCAGGCTGACCACGGGCGTGATGCGGATGCGCCAGTCGACTGGACGAAACGAAGTATCGCCGTGAAACAGGTCGAAGGAAAAAGCAAAGGTTTGATCGAGGAAGATTTGGTTGCCTTTGCCGAAAAAATCGCTGCTTCCCGGCCGTGCCGAGCTGACGTCGGTGGGCGTGGGCAGGCGCCGGCCGTCGAGAAATGTGTCGCTGGTGGCTGTCAGAATCAGGAAAGTTTGCTTGCCGATAACGGGCATGTCGCCTTTCAATTTATTGCGATTGAAAGGGTCCCAGCGGCTGCCTTTCACGTAAGGATGTTCGCCGCCAATTCCGTAGCGATCCCAATCGGGCATGGCGATCGACCAGCGATCGGGTTCGGGATGAAAGACCTGATCAGCTGAAGGAACAGATTCGGGCGCGGGTTGCTGGCCGATTTGCTGGAGATTGCCGGTCTGCGCCGCGCGCGGCGGAATTCCGGAAGAAGGCGCGGGCTCAGATTCTGTTGGCGGGTTAGTGATTACGGCCGGAAGTCGCGGAAACTGCGGCTGTGTCGGCGCGACGGAGGGAAGAGCGGTCAGGGTAATTTCGCGCACAAGATCGTCGCCGGACTTCAGCTGTATGGCGGGATTGCTGAAATCCTGGAAGTCTGGGGCGACAATTTTCAACTCATAGTCGCCCGGTGCAACGTCTATAAAGCGGAAAACTCCCTGGGCGTTGCTGATTTTTTCGATCTTTTGATCCGTGGCGAGGTTTCTCATGATCACGCTTGCGCCGATGACCGGTTTCGCGTTCGCATCGCGCACGACGCCTTGCAGCGCAGCGTTTTTGGAAGCCGATTGGCCAGGCAGACGCTGTTGCGAAACGGATTGTTGCGGCAGGTCCGCGCCGGCACCTGAACCGAATGCAGGCGCGGCGCAGAACAAACTCAGGAGCAACCACAGACGCGCGGATTTGGAAATCAATACGCGGGATGCGTCGCGCATTGCGTCAGACCCCGGCTGTCCCGCGAGTTCCGGGGAGAAACAATTGGAATCGTCTGGCGATCACAGTTTTTTGCGAAGCCGGCACGTGTCTTCAGACGGCTCCGCGCGCACAATCTGGGTCCCGATTTTTGCATTATTCAATCACGATTGCACAACTGATTTGCAGAATGATTGAGAACCATGTGCGGCTGTGGTACCAATAGTCCAAACTCATGGTTCCGGCCGCAAATCAAACCGTTCGAACACGGCCGTGGCGAGCGATCGGCCCGCGGGTTTGCCTCGGGGTTGCATTTTGCCTGGTGCTTGGCGCGTGCGGCGGCGGAAGCGGGAGTGGTGCCAGCAGTGGTGGCAGTAGTGGTGGCGGCGCGCCACCAAGTCCTCCGCTCGAAACCGAAACCTTGTCGCAAGCAGACGTGCAAATGGTGGTGGAGGCCGCGGCGACTGCGGTGCAATCCGACGCCATCGCCATCGGGGTAGTGGACCGCTTGGGGCGCATCCTCGCCGTGTATGTAGGCCCATCGGCGCCGCCTAAATCGCTGGGAAATTTCGGCGTGATGATTCCCACCGCTGATCTGGCGGTGGCATTGGCTCGCACCGGCGCTTTCTTCAGCAACGACCAGGCCCCGCTCTCCTCGCGCACGGTGCGATTTATCAGCGGCATCCATTTTCCTCCGGACGTGGTCAACACAGCGAGCGCCGCGCTGTATGGAATTGAAAACACCAATCGCGGCTGCAATCTGGCGGCGGGTTTAGATGCGATCGTGCCCCCGGCTTTGACGATTGGCGGTGCGATGCCGGGATATGGCGTGATAACCGGCAAAGCGGATTTGCAGGATAGCGATCAGACTGCAGTGAATCCAGGCGGCCTACCGATTTTCAAGAACACGCAGCTAGTGGGTGGAATCGGCGTCGTCGCCGCAGATCCGGACACGGCGGAATACGTCGCGTACCAGGCGGCCGGCATGAAGGCGATGCAGGGGCCGAACGCCATGACCGATGGCGTAGGATTTCCCCTTTTTCCGGCCCCAGGGATTGTTTCGATTAACGGCATCACGCTGCCGTTTGTGGATCAGACCACACCGCCCAATGGCGTTACCGCCACCGGCACGTTTAATGCTGCCAATCTTATAGTGATGCCGAGGGCTAGCGCCGGAGTTGCGCCCGAAGGCTTCCTGATCGCGGCGGCGGATGGTCCCGTGGGTGGCCTGACAGCGGCGCAGGTGAATCAGATCATAAACAATGCGGTCGCGACGGCGATGCTGACGCGGGCGCAGATTCGCCTGCCCATCGGCGTCAAGACAGAAATGTCGATTGCGGTGAGCGATCTGGACGGCACGCTGATCGGCCTGTACCGCATGCCCGATGGAACGGTGTTCAGCGTCGACGTGGCCGCGACGAAAGCGCGCAACGTGATTTACTTCAGCGGAATGAATCGCCAAGCCGCGGATCTGAACCAGGTGCCGCTGGGCACGGCAGTAACCAATCGCACGATCGGTTTCGGCGCGCAGCCTTTCTTTCCTTCGGGGATCGACGGGACACCGCCGGGGCCGTTTTTTAATTTGTACACGCAGGACACCGAGACTCCGTGCACGCAGGGGTTTCAAGTACCGAGCGTGGCGTGGCCCAAGGCTAATCAGAGTGGCGTGGTATTTTTTCCTGGCTCGGAGCCCTTGTATATAAATGGCGTGCTGGTCGGCGGGCTCGGCGTCAGCGGAGATGGCGTGGATCAGGACGACTACGTGACGGCCGGAGGAGCGGCGGGATTTGAAGCGCCCACGGATATTCGCGCGGACCAGATTGTAATTGACGGAGTGCGGCTGCCGTATTTGAAGTTTCCGCGGAATCCGACGGACTGACGGGTAGTGATGAGCCTGCTAGCCCTCGCGGAGTTTGTGGCCGGAAAGATTTCCCAGGCCGTCGTACGCGGCGTACTTGTACATTTCGGAAAGCGTCGGGTAGTTGAAGACGAAGTCAATAAAAGCGTCGAGGGTCATCGCCGCTTCCAGCGCCATCATTCCCAGGTGGATCAGCTCAGTGGCGCTTTCGCCGATAATTTGCACGCCGAGCAGACGGCGGTCTGACTTGGCGAAAATCAATTTCAGCAATCCAGTCAAGTCGCCCACAATCTGGCCGCGCGTGTTGTTGGCGTAGCGCGCGCGTCCCACGGCGTATTCAATTCCCTTCTCCTTGCAGGTTTCTTCGGATTCGCCGACCGCCGAAATTTCAGGAATGGTGTAGACGCCCATCGGCAGCATGGAAGCAAGACGCTGCTTGTACTGAAATCCGAATGCGTGGCAGACGGCGACGCGGCCTTGCTCCATGGAAGTGGACGCGAGGGCGGGAAAACCGATGACGTCTCCGGCCGCATAGACGCGCGGCGCTGCCGTGCGGTAGTTTTCATTGACTGCGATGTAGCCGCGCTTATTGAGCGCCACGCCCGCTTGTCCGAGCGCAAGCTTGTCCACCGCGCCGCGGCGCCCGGCTGCAAAAAGCGCCGCTTCCGTTTCGAGTGTCTTGCCGGATTGCAGGGTGATGCGCACTTTCTTCTGCGCGCGCTCGATTTGCGTGGTGCGCTCGCCGAAGAAAAAGCGCACGCCAAGCTCCGCCAGCCGTTCGCGCAGGCATGCGGAAATTTCCGCGTCGAGAAAAGGCAGGACGCGATCGCGGCCGTCCACCAGCGACACTTCAGAGCCCAGCGCGGTGAAGATGGACGCGTATTCGCAGCCGATCACGCCGCCGCCCACCACCGCGAGGCTGCGCGGAATCGAATCCATTTTCAGAATGGAGTCTGAATCGAAGATATTCTCGTCGTCGAAGGGAATTTCGGGCGCGCGGTGGGGGACTGAGCCAGTCGCGATCAGAATGGCGTCAGCTTTCAGCGTCAGATTTTCGCCGCCTGTCGTTTTCAAGGAAATCGTGGCAGGATCCTCAAAAGAAGCGAGGCCGCGAATAAGGTCAATTCCGTGCGCTGCGAGATTTTTGGCGAGCTTTTCGCGTTCGGTCGCGACCACCACGTCCTTGCGGTGCATGAAACTCTTGACAGTCAAGCCTTCGCGCAGCGAATAGTCCACACCGTACAAGCCGCGCTGGCGTATGCCGGAAAAATACAGCGCCGATTCGCGCAGAATTTTGCTGGGGATGGTGCCGGTGTTTACGCACGCGCCGCCCAGAATGTCACTGCACTCAACCAGAGCGACACGTTTGCCAAAATATGCCGCCTGAGCCGCGCCCTTTTCGCCGGCTGGGCCCGAGCCGATTACCACAAGGTCATAATTTTGCACGCAAGTCCTCCCGGCGTTCTTGGCGCGATGATTCCTGCATGGCTTTCAGGTGTCGTAGAAACGTTTTCCGCGGCATTTCGGTTTAGGGCAGCAGCGCGTTCACCTGGCGTAACTTGCCTGCGAAGCGCGCGGGATCGTATGCAGACGGGTCCTGCAAATCCTGAAAGAGCGCGCCGATGGCCACGCGCAGCTCGGCGGAACGCGGGAACTTCTCGTTGCGCTCGTAAGCCACAAACAATGATTGCACGGCCATAGCGGCCTGCGCCGCGGCGTGCTCGCCCTGCGCGGAAATGTTGTCCGCATCGCCCGACATTTTCCGCAGCAAGCGTAGCGTGGACGCCGGATCGTTCGCCATCGCGTCAACTTTCGCGGACAAATCCCCAACAAGCTTCGCGCAATTTCCAGCTGAGGCGGCCACCGCATCGCGATCCGGATTCAGCCGGCTCATCAGTTGCCCCAGGCGCGTGATCTCCAAATCCAGTTTTCCGGCGTCATCACCATCCGCCTGAAAAACTACTTCGTGAAAAATCGTATAGCGCGAGGGATTCCACGGCGGATCGCCGGGACGACGCCCGGGATATCCGCGCGCTTGGCGCCAACTATTTTCCGGCAAGGTGAGGCTGTGATGGCACGAGTAGCATTGCAGCTCGGAATATTCGGGCCAGTATTTTCCTTGCGCGCGAGATTCCAGGCGCAGCAGGGATTGGCGCAGCTGCACAGCTTGGCCGGTGGTCAGTTCGCGCACGTCATACCACGGGTCGGTATTTTCCGCTTCACCCGGCTCGCCCGGTTCTTTCCAGTGGCGCGGCATGACGGCGGAAAAAGAATCGAGCTCGAAATAAAGGTCGGGGTGGCCAGCCGCGATCATTTCATGGTCAACGGATTTTTCCTCGCTGCCCAGATGGCAGCTCAAACATTTTTCGCTGCGCTTGGTGAGGTCGCGTGTGTCATACATACCCGCCGCGACGGATTTTTCATGCGTCCAGTCACGTTCGGTATGCGGGCCGAGCCAGGCAGCAGCGGGACCGTGGCAACTTTCGCAGCTCACTCCTTCGCTTAGGTCGAAGGTGCGAGCGCGTTGCGCGGCCGGAACATCAAGCGCGTGACACGCCAGGCATTTTGGCGCGGTCTCCGCTTTGCCGACGCCCAGAATCGCGGCCATGCGTTCGCCGATATTGCCCCGCAGAGACGCGTAGGCTTGGGAGTGCTTGTCCTTAACGATCCAGGTGCTGTACTCGTTCTGCAGCACGCGATTATCCGAGCGCGGCGAAACGCTGCCATGGCAGGCGGTGGACGCGCACGAACCGGGACCGGTGTAGCGCGGAGCCGGAGTCGCTTGCCCCGTCGGGACGGGCTGGCTCGCGTGATCATCGAGCGCAAAGAGCAGCGGGACCGATTTTTGCGCACGCGCGCTGGGGCAAAGCGCGACGCTCGCAGCGAGAAAAACAAAAAATAAAGATCGAGACATCGCGAGCCGGCGGCGTTGTGTGGAGAGCTTCGTATCCATTTGCACTTTGGCGGAGCAGGATGCCGGACCGCAAGGGCGGTGGCGTGCGAAAATCCTGCGAAGCAGCCACCTTGTACTATCGGATACTATCGAAATCAACTGAATTCAGGCTGAATTATTCGTGGCGTAGCGCGCAAGAATCATTGCAGGCTGGATTTCGCGCGACGCTCGTGGTTATATCCGTATACGCAACACTGCTGGAGACTGGTGGTTGTTTTCCGGGGCGCGAATGCATACTCTCTCCCGGTGAGGATTTCTTCCCCTTGATTTTCAGTGAACTCAGGGAAATACAACGTCAGTTCGGCTACCTGCCCGCCGATCAACTGAAAGCTCTCGCCAAGAAAATTGATGTGCCGCTGTATCGCCTGCACGGCGTCGCCAGCTTTTATCCGCATTTTCATTTGACGCCACCGCCGAAAGCAGACGTGCGCGTTTGTCAGGACATGTCGTGTCATTTGCGCGGCGCCGGCGCGTTGCGCGCTGGACTGGAAGAATCGTTCCGCCAGTCTGCGTTTGCAGACGCGAAGCTGGGCGGAGTTTCCTGCCTGGGCCGCTGCAATGAAGCGCCCGCGGTCGCAATCAACGAGCATATCTACACCGAACTTTCGCAGAATCAGATCACGGCTATGGTGGGCGACCTACTCGCAGGCGGCGCGTTGCCGGAAATTTCGCAGGTGCACCGCCGGGTGTCGTGTGCTTCCGATCCGTACGGTGCAGGGGAACATTACCAGACGATTCAGCGCCTGATGAAATCGCGCGCTTGGGCCGCGGCTTTTGAAACGCTGAAGTCTTCCGGACTGCGCGGCCTGGGTGGAGCGGGCTTCCCCACCGAATCGAAATGGCAGCTGGTGCGGCAGGCGGCGGGGTCAGAGAAATTTATCGTGTGCAATGCGGATGAAAGCGAGCCCGGCACATTCAAGGACCGCTTCATCTTGACGCATTTGCCGCACCTGGTGATCGAAGGAATGATTTTGGCGGGCGTGCTCACCGGCGCACAGAAGGGCGTCATTTACATTCGCCACGAATACGAAGACCAGGAAAAAATACTGCACGAAGAAATCCGGCGTTGTATGCGCAACGGTTTGCTCGGGCCACAGGTGCTGGGGAGTGAATTCAACTTCGACCTGGAAATATTTGTCAGCCCGGGCGGATATATTTGCGGCGAAGAGACGGCGCTGCTGGAGGCGATCGAGGGCAAGCGGGCCGAGCCGCGCAATAAGCCGCCATTTCCGGTGCAGCAGGGTCTGTGGAACAAGCCGACGGTCATTAATAATGTCGAGACGTTTGCAAATGTGCCCACGATTCTGTTTCGCGGCGTGGACTGGTACAAATCGCAGGGCTTGAATGGCGCCGCCGGACTGAAATTTATTGGCGTGAGTGGCGATGTGGTGCATCCCGGTGTGTACGAGGTGCCGCTGGGCACGCCGGTGTCCGAGCTGATTTTCAAATACGGCGGCGGGATCGCGGATGGAAAACAATTGAAGGGCTTCGCGCCCTCCGGGCCATCTTCCGGATATCTGCCCGCGTCCATGGCGGACGCTCGGCTGGATTTCAAATCGCTGGCGGATGCCGGCTCGATGCTGGGCTCCGGCGCGCTGGTGGTGTGTGCGGAAGATCGCTGCATGCTGGACATGGCGCTCAATTCGACGCAATTCTTCCGCAATGAATCCTGCGGCAAGTGCGTGCCGTGCCGCGTCGGCTCGCAGAAATTGGTGGAAATGTTGACGGGCTGGACCGAAGGAAGTGGTTCAGCTGCGGACGTCGCGCTGATTGACGAACTTTCCGGAGCCCTGCGGCTGACTTCGATCTGCGGGCTCGGGCAAGTGGTGCCCGCGCCGATCGCTTCGGTGCTAAAGCACTTTCGCGCGGAGGTGGAATCCCATATTTTGCAGCGGCGTTGTCCGGCGGGTGTTTGCCCTTGCGGTAAACGATCCGGCGGAAGAGCTGCACCGGGCTTCGCAGCAGCGAAACTGGGACGCGCATGAGTGCGAGCCCGCTGGTAGAACTCACGATTGACGGCAGAAAAGTCTCGGTGCCGGCCGGAACTACGATTTTCGACGCCGCGCGGATGCATGACGTCGAGATCCCCACCCTTTGCCACCAGCAGAACGAAAAGCCCGTGGGCGTTTGCCGCGTGTGCGTGGTGGACGTAGGCGCGCGCGTGTACACCGCAGCGTGCATTCGTCCAGTGGAACCGGGCATGGTAGTGAAGACCGCCGACGACGGAGTGAAGCGCGCGCGGCACACGCTGATCGAGCTGCTGATGTCCGATCATCCCAGCCCGTGCGCGCGCGAGCGGCAATCCGGCGATTGCGAGCTGGAAGCGTTGGCTAAACAAGAGCAGATCACGGCGGCACGTTACGCGCCGCGCGCAACACGACGCGGCCCAGACAATTCCTCGATGAGCATCGCCGTGGATTTCGACGCGTGCATTCTGTGCGACCGCTGTATCCGCGGCTGCAGCGATATCCGTGAGAATTTTGTGTTGGGACGCATGGGCAAAGGTGCCTCGGCGGGAATCGCGTTCGACAACGACGAGCCGATGGGCGAATCTTCCTGCGTTTCCTGCGGCGAGTGCATGGTTTCCTGTCCGACGGGCGCGCTGACAAATAAAGTCGTGACGCAGACGGCGATGGCGCGGACACCGGATTCGCAGCCCGTAGCGCTTGAGGAACTACAGGAGCTGCCGTTCTTCGCAGGCGTGTCCGGAACATTTCTAAGCCTGAATCGCAACGCCGTGGTGCGCCGACATTTCAAACCCGGCGAAGTGATTTGCCGCGAAGGCGAATACGGCTCCACGGCGTTTTACATTCTGGAAGGTCAGGCGAAGGTTTCGATTGCCAGCCCGATCGCGCACGTAAAAACCAAAGGAGCAGTGCGCAAGTTCCTGGGAAAACTTTCCAGCAAGCTGACGCAACGCCAGAACGATGCGCGCGAAGAGGAAACCTCGCAGCACTGGATTCACATTGATGCGCCGATGGATTTGAATTACGACAATCCGGTGGCCATGCTCGGCCCCGGCGATCTGTTCGGCGAAATGACTTGCATGAGTTTGTACCCGCGCTCGGCCACGGTCCGCGCGGAGACCGCTTGCACGGCGCTGGAAATGCTGCGCAACGTGCTGGACATCATGCAGCGCAACAAAACTTTTCGCGCGCGGCTGGATCACTCGTACCGGCAACGCGCCCTGGACTCTCATTTGCGCGCGGTTCCTGTGTTCGCGGAATTGACGGACGAATTCATCGCGGGATTGCGCGAGACAGTCGAACTGCTGCGCTTCACGCCGGGCCAGGTGATTTGCCGCCAGGGCGACGCGGCGGACAGTTTCTACCTGGTGCGCATCGGCTTCGTGAAAGTTTCGCAGACTCATGCCGGCGGGGAGATGGTGCTGGCATATCTTTCGCGCGGCGAATATTTCGGCGAAACGGCGCTGCTGGAAGATACGGTGCGCAGCGCGACGTGTACGGCGCTGGATCACGTGGAAGTGGTGCGCATCAGCGCCGAAGATTTCGCCAGCATGACGCGGCAGTTCCCTGGCGTCCGTCAAAAACTTGCGCAGGTAGGGCAAGAACGCGTACAGATGAATCACGAAACGCTGGTGATGATCAACAGCACGCCTTTGGATAGTTTTCTGAAGCAGGGTCTGATGGAGGCGCAGAGTCTGTTGCTGCTCGATCTGGATTCCTGCACACGCTGCGACGCTTGTGTGAAAGCTTGCGCGGATGCGCATGACGGAGTGACGCGTCTGGTGCGTGAGGGATTGCGATTCGATCATTACCTGGTGGCGACGTCATGTCGCCAGTGTCTGGACCCGCTCTGCATGGTGGGATGCCCGGTAGGCTCGATTCGGCGCCGCAATTCGTTGGAAGTGATCATCGAGGATTGGTGCATCGGCTGCGGGCTGTGCGCTGAGAATTGTCCGTACGGCAACATCAATATGCATCCGTTTAATGTTTTCAGCGACGTTCCGGGAACGCCCGGGCAGAAAAAAGCGCTGCTGAAGCAGAAGGCGACGTCCTGCGACCTTTGCTCGGATTTCGCGGAGCCGAGTTGTGTTTATGCCTGCCCGCATGACGCGGCGCATCGCGTGAATCCGCGGACGTTCTTCGCGAACTTGCTGAAACAAGGCACGAGCGGGACGCCTGAAGGTTAACAGATTCAATCTGCAGCACGGGAACGCACGACACCTTGCGCATTGACCGCACACATCGGGCGTGGCTCATTGCCTCGCTGATTATTTTGGGCGTCGCGGCGGCCATTTATGTCGTTTATGCTGCGAGTTCTCCCGCGGGTCCGAGCGGAGGCAGCCCGATCGGCTTGACGTTTGGGATTGCCGGCTCGCTGTGCATGCTTTTCGCCGGATTGCTGGCGGCGCGGAAGAAAGTCCCGGTATGGAGGCTGGGCCGCGCGCAGACATGGATGCGCGGGCATTTGTGGCTGGGATTGCTGAGCCTGCCGCTGATTCTTTTTCACGGCGGCTTCCGATTTGGTGGGCCGCTGACCAGCGTTCTGATGGTGCTGCTGATCGTCGTCGTCGTGAGCGGAATATTCGGCGCCGTACTGCAACATTACATGCCGCCGGTGATGACCACGCGCATCCCCATGGAAACAATTTTTGAGCAGATTGACCGCGTGCGGGCGCAACTGCTGGGCGAGGCCGACAAAATGATAGAAGCAGCTTGCGGCCCGCTCAATTTGCAGAACGCGACGCCAGCGGCAGGCGCGCGCTCCAGCGTGGCAACCGCAACGATCGCGACGACCGATACGCTTCCGCTATGCAACTTTTATGGTCGCGACATGCGGCCTTTTCTGCAGCAGCGACGTGCGCAAGACGCGGCGCTTTCGAATCCGGTCAAAGCCGCGGGCATATTCGAAGCCTTAAGGACGCTGCTGCCAGTTGCTCTGCACGCCACCGTAAAAAATCTGGAAGACATATGCGAAGAGGAACGGCAGCTCCGGCGACAGATACGCTATCACCATTGGCTGCACGGATGGCTGATGCTGCACGTTCCGCTGTCGCTGGCGCTGCTGTTGCTGGGATGCGCGCACGCGATCATGGCACTGCGTTACTGAAGCAGCGAATGGCGGCGGACCAAGGCAGATAGAGGCGAGTACTGGTGGCACGAGCCAAACTCACGACAAAAACGCTGGCGCAGCGGATTGATCTGGAATATTTCAAGCATCCGCACCCGTTCCGGCGACTGCGTTTTATTTTGTCTGTGGCGCTTCCGCTGCTTGCGCTGCTCTGGCTGGGGTGGTATGCGCTGGCGCGCAACGATCGTATTTATAGCGGCGGCAGAATGTCCGCGTCTCATGCGGTGCTCACGGCGCGGTGCAGCTCGTGTCACGTGGCGCAGGCGGGCATGTTCAGTGCGAAAGCCAGCGATCAGGGCTGCGATTCCTGCCACGACGCGCCCCTGCATCACGCCAATCAAATTTTCACGCCAACCTGCGCCGCGTGCCATGCGGAACATCGCGGGCATCCGCGCCTTGCCGTAACCGCGGACGTCAGTTGCACGCAGTGCCACGCAAATCTGCACACCACCGGCGCTGCCACACACTTTACTTCGGACATAACACGCTTCGTCGGCGGCCATCCCGAATTCGCGGCGTTGCGCCCCGGCAGCGTTGATCCGGGGACGATCAAGCTGAATCACGCGATTCACCTGAAACACAATCTGCGTGGGCCGAATGGCCCAGTGCAACTCGATTGCGACGACTGCCATCGCACGGCGAAACCGGAATCGCGCTGGAGGTTCGGGTCGAACACGACGCAGGTCGAGCCCGTCGTGCAAAATGCAATTCCCCCTTCCATGGATCCGCGCCGCGCGTATATGTCTCCGGTCACCTACGCAAAGAATTGCGCGGCGTGCCACGGATTGCAGTTCGATGCGCGTTTCCAGGAAGGCGTGCCGCACGATACGCCCGAAGTGATTCACGCGTTCCTGGAACAAAAGTTTCAGCAATATATTCCCGGCCATCGGGCGGAACTGCGCGTGACGGCGCCCAATCGCGATCTGCCGCAGAAGCCGATCCCGCCCGCGGTGCGCGTGGTCACTGAGCAGCAGTGGGTGACGCTGCGCGTGGCGGAATCAGAAGAACTGCTTTATCGGAAGACGTGCCTGCAATGCCACGCGCTGAAATTTGCCGCGAGTGCGCCATTGCCCACGGTCGCGAATTCCAATATTACGCAGCGCTGGTTTCAGCACGCCGTTTTCAATCACGATACGCACAAGCTTTTGCAATGCGTCGCATGCCATTCCGGCGCGACGACCAGCCAGGAAACCTCCGACGTGCTGCTGCCGGGGATTGCGACTTGCGCGAAATGCCATCGCGGCGGGCGGGAAGCGGCGGAATCTCGATGCTTCGAGTGCCACACCTACCACGACTGGAAACAAGAGAAGAGCGTGAAGGGAACGTTCACGCTGTCGGCCTCGCTGCGCAACGACTGATAGGAAGTTCCTGCTGCGGGGCAGGCCGAAACCAATCTGAAAAGCTCGCAGCCTGTCGCGCGCTACTTCGTTTTCATCACGTACACGCCGTCCCACTCGCCTTCGGGGGCGCTCTCAGAAAACTCCAGGGCGCGTTCGAGGAAAACCTGGCTGGGCCCGTCATCCGGGTATTGGAGCAGAACATCGGTAAACAGCGCCGCCGCCTCGCGCCAATTCTGCGACCGGTAAGCCGCCATGGCTCGGTCAAATTGCTCGAGCAATTTGTCATACTTGGATTTTTCGGCGGCGACATCCATCAATTCATAAATGTTCACCGGCAAATTCTTGCCCTTCACGCGAATTTTATCCAGCTCGCGGCAAACAAACTGGCTGGAGACCTGTCGATAAGTCGCCTCGCTGATCACAATCTGCACGTGATACGCCTTGGTGATGCCTTCCAAGCGCGAAGCCAGGTTCACGTTGTCGCCCATCACAGTCCAGGACAAGCGGCGCGCCGAGCCCATCGTGCCGACATTCACCAAACCGGTGTTCAAGCCAATTCCAATCGAAATCGGGGCGCGCCCCGCCGCTTGCCATTTCGCGTTCAACTTCGCCAGGCCGCCGGCCATGCGCAGCGCGCAGGCGCAACTGCGCGATGCGTGATCTTCCTGCGGAGACGGCCAGCCCCAGAAAGCCATAATGGCGTCTCCGATAAATTTATCGAGCGTGCCGTCGGTCGCGAAAAGAATTTCGGTCATTTGCTCAAAATATTCATTGAGCAGGTGCACCAGCTGGTCTGGCGTCAGGCTTTCAGAAATCGTGGTGAACCCGCGGATGTCGCTGAAGAACACAGTGAGTTCCTTCTCCTCACCGCCGGGACGGAGGTATTTTTCCGGATTTTTTTCCATCAGCTCGATCACGCCCGGAGCAAGATACTGCGAAAAACTCTTGCGAATATTGCGCTTGGCGCGTTCCTCGCGGATCATACGCAGGCTGGTTATGGCGGCATAGTTCGCGGCAAGCGTGCCCGCGGGAATCACAAAACTGAGCCATTGGCCTTTGTGCACGAAGCTGAAATGGACGAACCAGGCGTAGGCCGTGAGGGTCGCCAGCACAGTGATCGTTGAATAGAGAGGCGTCACGCGGCTGAACAGAAATCCGAAGACTAGGCCGAACAAAAGTAGGAAGCCCAGGTCCACCATTTCTTCGTCGTATCCGCGTTTCAGGAAGCCGCGGCCCTGCTCCGCGCTGTGCAGCAGGTTGTCTATGATGTTGGCGTGAACTTCGACCCCCATGTAAACACCCTCGAAAGGGGTGTTGCGGATATCGCCGATCGCCAGAGCCGTCGCCCCCACCAACACGATCTTGTCTCTGAAGGCTTCCGGCGGCGTGTTTCCGGTAATCACATCCCACATTGAATACTGTGCATAGGTGCGGTACGGACCGGTGTAATTCAATAGCGCGCTGCCGTCGCTCGCGGGACGCAGCGTATGGCGGCCCAGCTGAATGCGTTCGAGCCCTTTCGGCGCGATGTAGGCAGCCACTTGCTGGTCCGGGATTTTCTCGTATGCGCGCACCACTTCTAGATCGAGCGAAGGGAAAAAGTCCAAATCCTGATAGCGGATCATGAGCAGGGCGTGGCGCAGAGTGCCGTCAGAATCCGGCACGATATTGATGAATCCGAACGACGCGGCTGAGTCGGCAAGTTTGGAGATGTTCGCTTCGACGCCCTGCTTCACCAATCCGCCGTTGTCTTTCCACACCTGGCCCAGGTCCACGGTCTGCCCGCTCTTGAATCCCGCCGGCAACACCTGAGGGAACACGTGGGCCCACGCGATATTGAAGTACTCCTCCGCCAACTTCGGATCGGGCTGCGAGTCCAAAAATATGTGGCCCAGAACAACGTTGCCGCTGTTCTTCATAGCGGCAGCTAGCGCCACATCCTGATCGCTCGCCAGTTCCAGGTCCTGGATCTGCTTCCGCAGGGAGGGCGATGTCCGCGCTGCGAGCTCCGCCTGCAGTTTCCGCAGCGCTTCACCTGCGGAATTGCTCTCGGGAGTTGGAAAGGTAACGTCAAATGCAATCACGCGCGCGCCGCTCGCGTTCAGTTTATTTATCAGCTCTGCATAGTTTTTTCTGGGAAAAGGAAACGAATTGATTTTCTGCAGGGTCTGCTCGTCAATGCCCACGATGACGATGCGATCATCATGCGGGCGCGTGCCGCGCATTTCAAAACGCAGATCGAGCGAGCTCTGTTCGATGCTTTGCAGGAAAGCGAAACCGGGGCGCGAATCAATGGCGCCGATCCCTGAGAATCGGAACAATATCAGTCCGAGCAGCGTGACCAGCACGCCCAGACCCAAGTCAACGTGGTCGAGCGCAAATCCTTTTAACCGTTCCCTCCAGCGGGGCCATCGCTGTTCCGGCGAGCTCATAAAGATCGTGACGCGCGATCAAGTCCAGAGTTCATGCTTCCTAGGCACAAATGAGCCCTGCTTTATGGAATAACGCCGCGCGCAACTCAGCCTCACGGGGCCGGATTCCTGTCCGTCGGAGGCGGAGGCGCTCCCCCGCCGCGCGTCAGACCGACGCCCAGGCCGATTCCCAATCCCGCCGCCACTGCCGTGCCGATGAGCGCCCAACGCAGCGCGTGGCTCTGGTGCGGGATCCCGGCGCTGGCAGGGATGTCCGTATCGGTGAGGCTGGCTTGCAAGGTCGCGGGCGGCGTGTCTGACGGCTGGAATCCGGCAGGCGGCAATTCCGATGTAATCACCACCATTTGCCCGGCGCTGACGGTGACCGAGTTCGAGGCCGCGTCGGATTGCCCGGAATTGTTGGCGGCATGCGCTCCGTTCAATGGCGTCACCGAAACTTTGCCCTTGTAGCAAATCACGGTGGTGGAGTTCGATTCGAATCCGACGTAAAAATCCGTGCCGATGACGCCGATCACCGCGTTGGGCGTCTTCACTTCGAATTTGCCGCCCGGTTTCGAGACCTTCACCACCTGGCTGCGTAGCTTGCCAAAATCCACTTCCAGCGACGTCTGCTGCGAAGCGCTATCGTGCTGCACGATGCGCAGCTCGCTGTCCGCGCCCAGGCTCAGAAGGGAACCATCATTCAGTCCCGCGCGCACGCGGCCGTTGTGCTCCGTCTTCAGCAGATCGTTCCAGCTCAGTTCCTCTTTCACTTTAGCGGGTTGCGAATTGCGCGTGGCCGCAGGGATCATGGCATTGATCTGGCCCGCCGGTTGATTGCCTGTCTGAGGTTGCGGCATCGCCGGCAGCGCCACCAGCAGAGAGCTGAGCACAATCACAGTAAAGTGCCTAAACGATTTCATGCGTGACTCCTTCGATTGATTTCTCGGCGTCCAGTGCAACGATTTTGACAGAGGCTCGGGGAGTGTCAACGCGGAGCGGTGGCCTGTGCGCCAAGGTGGTTAATAGCAGACGCTGATGCTCGACCTCAAGCGCCGGCGTGCGCGTCCGTGGCTGGTTCCAGTGACCCGCGCGGACTGGAACCTTTTCTGGCCTACAGGACAGCTTGTGGGAACCTTGCCGGTTCCTTAACCTATTGCGATAGAACCATTTATTCCCCGGCTCACGAACCCGGATTACTCCGGGGAAATTGTCCGCAACGGCGCTGTTAGGGAGGCGAAGGCTGATGAAGTTTGCCAACCGTGCACTCCCTATTGTCGTCCTTGTGCTGGGAGTCCTGCTGCTGCACGCGGGATGCGCCAGTACCGGCTACAATGGAGGCGGAAAAGGTGGCAGCGGGACGACGGTCCCAGCCACTCCGATGGGTTTCACGGCCGTAGCGGGAAACGCGCAAGTGGCGCTGAATTGGACGGCCAGCTCGGACGCAACAGGCTATTACGTGAAGCGCTCCACGACCAGTGGCGGACCCTACACGCAAGTTGCGACGCAGGCGACGACGAACGATACCGATACGGGCCTGACCAATGGCACGAAATACTTTTACGTTGTTTCGGCGTACGACTCTGCGGGGCAAAGCGCGAACTCCGCGGAAGTGAATGCGACGCCTGTCCTGGCGAGGCCGGCGGCGCCCATGGGCCTCGCCGCAACACCCGGAAACGCGCAAGTAAGCTTGACGTGGGCCGCAAGCGCCTCCGCGAGCAGTTATCACGTGAAGCGCTCTACGACCAGCGGCGCAGAAACGCAAATCTCGGCGCCCACTTCCGCAAACTACACTGATACCGGGCTCAGCAACGGCACGAAATACTATTACATGGTTTCGGCTGTGAATTCCGGCGGAGAAAGCGCGAATTCCTCTGAAGTTTCCGCCACGCCGGTCGCTCCCTTGAGCGCTCCCGCGACGCCAACCGGATTGCAGGCAACGGGCGGCAACGCACAAGTGAACCTGAGCTGGAACGCCAGCGCCGGCGCGGCCACTTATAACGTCAAGCGCTCGACAACGAACGGCGGACCGTACAACACCGCGGTCGCTTCGCCCACCACAACGAACTACACCGACGCCACCGTGACCAACGGCACCACCTACTACTACGTGGTGTCCGCCGTGAACACCGCAGGTCAAAGCGCCAATTCCGCGCAAGCCAGCGCGACGCCCGCGGGCCCCATTGCGAATGTGACCATCACCGTTAATCCTTCGCAAACCAAATCCATTTCGCCCTATGTCTACGGCCTCAATTTTTATTCCGGAGTCACCGGCGCTCCGCCGCAACTCACTTTCGATCGCGCCGGCGGCAACCGCTGGACGGCCTACAATTGGGAGACCAACGCTTCGAATGCAGGCAGCGACTATCTCTACGAGAATGACGACTACCTGAGCAGCAGCGCCGTGCCCGCGGAAGCAGTGCGCAGCTTCATCGCCGAGGATCAATCCAATAGCTTGGCGAGCTTGATTACTGTCCAGCTGCAGGGCTTGGTGGCCGGCGATGAGAATGGCCCAGTGAGCGTGGCCAATCCGCCGGACCTGACGCGCTTCAAGCAAGTGGTTGACCAGAAGAGCACGGTCTCCAACGCGCCGTTCACGATTACACCGCCAACTACCGACGCCAACGTGTTCATGGACGAATTTGTATGGGCGCTTGATCAGAAATTCTCCGGCATGGGAATTTTTGGCGCGAATCCCACGCATCCCACTTTCGTCAGTTTGGACAACGAGCCTGAGTTGTGGAACTCCACGCATTTGGAAGTGCAGGGCCCGAACCCGGTGACGTCTGACGCTTATATCGCCAAGACCATTTCCATCACGGAGGCGCTGAAGAACCAGTTTCCAAATATGGTGATTTTCGGGCCAGTGCACTACGGATTTCAGGGTATCTACAACTGGCAAGGAGAGCTGAGCGCCACACCCAGCGGCGCGAATTGGTTCCCGGACAAGTATCTCACCGCGCTCAGCACCGCTTCCGCTACGTACGGCAAGCCGCTCGTAGATGTGTACGACTTCCATTGGTACGCCGAGGAGTATGACGCGAACGGAAACCGCAGCATTGATTTCACCGGAACAACTCTGACGGATGCGCAGGTGCAACTAATCGTGCAGAGCCCGCGAAACCTGTGGGATCCCACCTTCACCGATTCCACCAACAGCAATCCGTGGATCTACCAGGAGTTGGGCAACACTCCGATCGCACTGTTGACTCGCCTGCAGGCAAAAATCAACGCGGAATTTCCTAGTATGAAGATTTCGCTCACGGAATATGAGAGCGGCGGCTGGAACCACATCGCTGGAACCATCGCGCAGGCGGATAACCTGGGCATATTCGGCAGCCAGGGCGTGTTCGCCGCGAATTTCTGGCCTCCGAATGGAACGTACTCCTACGCGCTGGCGGGCTTCCGCGCGTTCCGCGATTTCGATGGAGCGGGCGCGAACTTCGGCGATACTTCCCTGCTGGCAACTTCCAGCAACGTGCAAAACGTGGTGGTCTATGCGAGTTCGGACAGCGGCACGGCCGGCAGGTTTGTGTTCGTAGCCATCAACCGCTCCGCCAGTTCGCAAGTGACCGCGATCAGCGGCCAGGCGCTTTCCGGTACCGCAAAGCTTTATCAGATTACGGCGGCTTCGGCGCAGGGACAAAATCCCGTTGCCCCGGTGTCCATCGGCACGATGCCGGTAAGCGGATCTTCTTTCACAATCACGCTGCCGGCATTGAGCGTAACGACCATCGAAGTGAACTAGCGAGTCCCGTCGCACTGGCGCGCTGGCCGGCGGCCAACCTCATCTGTGCTCGTGAATCTGCGCAAGTTAGAATTTCTTGACATTGCCGGACGCTTGCGCTAGTTTTTGAGCAGTCATGAAACTTCGGGCACACAATTTTCGGCAGCACCATCATCACGCCATCCCGTGCCCGCGGTGGTGTGACTAGCTGAACCGAAATCAAGCTGGACTCATCGACCCGCAGGCGCCTAACCCGCCTGCGGGTTTTTTGTTTTTAGGGAGCAAACAATGGACCTCGATTTTGCAAAAGATGGCGGCCTGATCCCGGCCATCGTGCAGGACGATTCCAGTGACGAAGTGCTGATGCTGGGATTTATGAATCGCGAAGCGCTGGAACTTACGCGCGCCACGGGGTTCGTCACGTTCTACAGCCGGTCGCGCCAGAAATTGTGGACGAAAGGCGAAAGCAGCGGACAAAAATTGCTGCTGCGCGAATTGCGAGTGGATTGCGACCAGGACGCGTTGCTCGTGCGCGTGGAACTTTCCGGTTCGGCCGTCTGCCACGAAGGCTATCGCAGCTGTTTCTTCCGCCGGCTCGAAAAGGACGGCGAAGCAGCGGTGATCGCCGAGCGCGTAGTTTCTCCTGCGGAACTTTATGGCGAGGGCAAAAAGTCATGAGCAGCTTGAAACTCGGCATCCCCAAAGGAAGTTTGCAGGATTCCACCGTTGAGCTTTTCGCGCGCGCGGGCTGGCGCATTTCCATAAATTCTCGCAGTTATTATCCGGCGATTGACGATCCGGAAATCGAATGCATGCTGGTGCGCGCGCAGGAAATGGCGCGTTACGTTGGTAGCGGCGCACTGGATGCCGGCATCACCGGCAAGGATTGGATCCTCGAGACCAGCGGCGCGGTGGAAGAAGTCGCCGAGCTGGTGTACGCGAAGACCAGCCTGGGCCGCGTGCGCTGGGTGCTCGCCGTGGCCGAAGATTCGCCGGTGAAGACTGTGCGCGACCTCGCGGGAAAAGTAATCGCCACCGAAGCCGTGCACCTCACCGAACAATATTTGCAGCGCCACGGCATCAGCGCGCGCGTGGAATTTTCCTGGGGCGCCACGGAAGTGAAAGTCCCGCAGCTAGCTGACGCCATCGTCGAGGTCACTGAGACCGGCGCTTCGCTGCGCGCCAATCATTTGCGCATCGTGGACACGCTGCTGGAATCGGCGCCGTGGTTTATCGCTCATCGCGCGTCCTGGCAGGATCAATGGAAGCGCGAAAAAATCCAGAACATGGTTTTGTTGCTCGAAGGCGCAATCAAGGCCTACAACCGCGTGGGACTGATGCTCAACGTACGGCGCGAAGATCTTCCCAATGTGCTGGCGGCGCTGCCCGCTTTGCGGAATCCCACGGTCGCGCAGCTGAGCGATCCGGATTGGGTCGCGATCAATACCATCGTCGAAGAACGCACTGTGCGGCAGTTGATCCCGAAACTGAAATCGGCGCGCGCGGAAGGGATTGTTGAGTATCCGCTCAACAAAATTGTGTATTGATGCGCATACTCCGGCTCACTGGCGCAGTCGAAGAAAAGATTCTGGCGCAGCGGCGCGGCCGCGATGTCGTGGCAGTACGCGCTGCCGCCCGCATCGTGCGCGACGTGCAGCGGCGCGGCGATGGGGCGCTATTTTATTGGACGAGGCGCTTCGACCACCTCCTTTTGCAACGGAGCAACTTGTGGGTCAGGCGCGATGAATTGCGCAGCGCCTCGCGCCGCGTCTCTGTTGGATTTCTCGACGCAGTGGATCATGCTGCGCGTAATCTTCGCGCCGTAGCGCGGCGCCAGAAACCCCAAGAATGGACGCTGCAACTCGAACCAGGCGTGCGCGCCAGCCAACGAGTGCGTCCGATTGAAACTGTAGGTTGCTATCTCCCGGGCGGAAGATTTTCGCTGGTCTCTACCCTATTAATGACCACGATTCCCGCGCAAGAAGCTGGCGTGCGCAACATCGTGATTGTTAGCCCGCAGCCCAGCGACGAACTTCTCGCCGCGGCGGCGCAACTAGGTCTGCGCCGAATCGCGCGCATGGGCGGCGCGCAAGCGATCGCCGCTCTTGCGTATGGCACACGGTCAATTCCGCGCGTTGACAAGATCTTCGGCCCGGGCAATCGCTACGTCACCGCTGCCAAGCGGCTGGTCAGCGCCGACTGCGCGATTGATCTGCTCGCCGGGCCGACCGAAACTGTGGTCTTTGCATCAAGCGCCAGCCCCACCTTCATTGCAGCCGATCTCCTCGCGCAAGCAGAACACGATCCGGATGCCGTCGCGCTTTTCGTCACCACCTCGCTACGATTGGGCCGCAGCGTCGCTGTCGAAATCGAACGGCAGCTCGCACAACTTCCGAGATCGAATCCCGCGTGGCGCTCGCTCGCGAAAAACGGCTTCGTGCTCGTCGCGCGCGATCTTGCGGCGGCTGTACAATTCGTCAATCGCTTCGCGCCCGAGCATCTGAGCCTGCCCGGCGCAGCCAGTCGCCTTGCCGACCGCTTCGAGTCGGCCGGAAGTATATTCCTGGGCGACTGGAGCGCGCAGTCGTTCGGCGATTACGCCACGGGAACAAATCACGTGCTGCCTACCGGCGGCGTAGCCCGCGCGCGCGGCGGATTATCCACCGCCGACTTTGTGAAATGCGTCAGCGTGCAGGAAGTTACTCGCGCTGGGCTTGCCCGCCTGGCACCCGTCGCCAAGGTATTAGCAAAAGCCGAAGGATTGCTGGCGCACGCGCGCGCCGTCGAGGTGCGCGAATGAAGCCCGCGGTTCCGGTACGCAGCGCCGTTGCGCGCATGCGCCCGTATCGTCCGCCGCTCGAAGGCCGCGACGAAAAGCTGCGCCTGGACTTCAACGAAAACACCCTCGGCTGCTCGCCGAAGGTGCGCGAAGCTATCCGGAATCTCACTTCCGCCGCCGTCTCGATGTATCCGGAGCAGGAAAGCGTGCGCCGCGAGCTGGCCCGATTTTTCCAGGTGCACCTGGACGAATTGCTGCTGACCAACGGAACCGATGAAGCGCTGCATCTGATCGCGGATGTGTTCATCGAGCCGGACAACGCTGTCCTGCTCGTCGAGCCGACTTTCGCGATGTACCGCTTCTATTCCGAGCTCGCAGGAGCGCGCATCGAAGCACTGCGCTACGACGCCGCTATGCAATTTCCGATGAGCGCACTGCTAGCCGCATTGCGCAAGAGCCCACGCGTCTTTTTTCTCGCCAATCCAAATAACCCGACCGGCGGCGTGCTGCGAGCCGCGGAATTACGCCGCATCCTGAAAGCCGCCAGGAACACGCTGGTGGTTGTGGACGAGGCCTATTTCGAATTTTCCGGTATCACGATTCTTCCCTGGATCAGACGCCACAACAATCTGGTGGTCACACGCACATTTTCAAAAGCCGCTGGCCTCGCAGGCCTGCGCCTGGGCTGCATTTTCGCCAATCGATCCATCGCCGCATGTTTCCGGAAAGCACAATCGCCGTATCCGGTGAATGTCGCCGCACTTGTGGCGGCACGTGCCACAATCCGCGACCGTGCGTTTCTGCGTAGCACCCTGCGCGAATTTCGCCGCAGCCGCAAAGAACTCGAGCGCGGACTCAGGAAGCTGCGCGTCCCGTTCTTCCCCAGCGGCGCGAACTTCGTTCTGCTCTTTCTGGGCACCCGCGCAAAAGAAGTCGTCGCGTCCCTCGCTCGCCGGGGAACGCTGATCCGCGAGCGCTGCAGCGACTTCGGCGGCGAGGGCTACGTGCGCATCACTTTCGGCACGCTTTCCCAAACCCGCCGCGTGCTGCGGCAACTAAAAGAGATCCTATGAGAAAAGCGGCAGTGCACCGAACCACGAACGAAACCAGCATCCAGCTGAAGCTGAATCTCGATGGCCGCGGCAAAGCGCGCATTGACACCGGCATCCGCTTTTTCGATCACATGCTCGAACAAATCGCGCGGCACGGCGCACTCGACCTCGATCTGGTCGCGCGCGGCGATCTGGATGTGGACCAACATCACACCGTGGAAGACGTTGGCATCGCACTCGGCGAAGCGGTGAAGCAAGCGCTCGGCTCCAAACGCGGAATCCTGCGCGCCGGCTACTACTTGATGCCGATGGACGAATCGCTCGCGGCCTGCGCTCTCGATTTTTCCGGCCGCGCTCACTTCGTCTGCAGATGGCGGCCGCTCGCCCGTCGCGTGGGCGATTTTCAAACCGAGCTGCTCGAAGATTTTTTCCAGGCCTTCGCGCAATCGGCCGCCGCCAACGTGCATTTGCGCCACGTGTACGGCCGCTCGTCCCACCATCAGGTGGAGGTAATGTTCAAAGCTTTCGCGCGCGCGCTGCGCTTTGCGGTCACGCGCGATCGCCAGCTGCGCCGCGTTTTACCGACAACCAAGGGGCTGCTATGAAACTTTCCATCATCGATTATGGCGCCGGAAATTTGCCTTCGGTAGAGCGCGCGCTGCGCAGCCTTGGAGCCGAAACAGAGTGTGTCACCGTCCCCGAACAAATTGCGGCGGCACGCGCGCTGATTCTCCCCGGCGTCGGACATTTTTCAGCGTTCGTCAGCGGCCTGCGCCAGAGGAATTTGACCTCGGCGCTTCGCCAAGCGCTCAGCAGCAGAATTCCAGTTCTCGGGATTTGCCTCGGCCTGCAGGCGCTGTTTGCGTCCAGCGCCGAAGCGCCCGGCGAATCAGGTCTGGACCTGATTCACGACAAGGTGCAAGCGCTGCCCACCAACGTGAAATCGCCGCACATCGGCTGGAACCAGCTGCGGCGCGTGCGCAAAAGTATTCTGCTGCGCGAGATTCCCGACGACGCCTATTTTTATTTCGCGCATTCCTACGCCGCAGCCGCCGGCGAACCGCACACTTCCGCCGCGTGCGATCACGGCTTTCCGTTCGCCGCCGTCGTGGAACAAGACAACCTGATGGCGGTGCAATTCCATCCCGAAAAATCCGGCGAGGCCGGCGGGCGGGTACTGCGCAATTTCCTGGAGTGGGCGCAATGACGCTCGCTCGCCGCATCATTCCCTGCCTCGATGTGGACGCCGGTCGTGTGGTGAAAGGCGTCGAGTTCGCGGGCCTGCGCGACATGGGCGATCCCGAAGAACTTGCAGCCCGCTACAACGGCGAAGGTGCAGACGAACTGATTCTTCTCGACATCACTGCGTCGCGCGATGGCCGCGCCACATTCCTGGAAACGGTAGGCCGCGTCGCGCAGCAGTTAAACATTCCATTCACGGCTGGGGGCGGAATTCGTCGCCTCGAAGATGGCCACGCCGTGCTGCGCGCCGGCGCCGAAAAAGTCACGGTGAACACCGCTGCCGTCGAGCGGCCCGACTTAATTTCGGAACTCGCCGCGCAATTTGGTTCGCAGGCCGTGGTGCTTTCGATGGACGTGAAAAAAACGAGCGCAGGCTGGGAAGTTTTCATTCGCGGAGGCGCCGAATCCAGCGGACGCGACGCCGCCGCCTGGGCGCGCGAAGGTGTGGCACGTGGTGCCGGGGAAATCCTGCTCACCTCGATTGATCGCGACGGCACCTGCAGCGGCTTCGATTGCGGCCTGACGGCGGCGATCGCGGCGCAGGTTTCCGTACCGGTCATTGCTTCGGGAGGCGCGAAAACTTTCGAGGATTTTCTGACGGTCTTCGATCAAGGCCAAGCGGACGCGGCGCTGGCCGCTTCGATTTTTCACACTGCGGAACATTCGATTGGCGCGTTGAAACAATATCTGGCAGGCCGCGGCGTGCCGGTGCGCCTCAGCCGATGAGCCTCCGGTGATGACTCCGCGACTTGGCGGCCAAAGGAACCGATGATTATTCCCTGCATTGATCTGCAAGGCGGCAAAGCCGTGCAACTGGTTCGCGGGCGGAAGCGCGCGCTTTCGGTTGACGACGTCCTCGGCTTGCTCGAACGCTTTCGCGATTATCCGATCCTGCATGTAATTGACCTGGACGCCGCCGTCGGCACCGGCTCCAATGGCCGCTGGATCAAGCTCTTGTCCCACCGTGCAAAAATGAAGATTCGCGTGGGCGGCGGAATCCGCAGTGTGGCTCGCGCGGAACAAATCCTTTCCTGGGGCGCGGAGAAAATTATCGTGGGCAGCGCGGCGTTCCGCGATGGACAAATCGCGCGCGACTTTCTCCTGAAATTGGGCGCGGGTGTGGGGCGCAAGAATGTAATTCTCGCGCTAGACACCGAGCGCGGACAAATCGTAGTGCGCGGCTGGCGCCAGCGCCTGAAATTGCGCCCCGCGGATGTGATTCCGCACCTCGAACCCTACTGCTCCGGATTTCTTTGCACGTTCGTGGACAACGAAGGCACGATGAAGGGCACAGACCTCGCCTGGTTTCGAAAATTGCGCCGCGTTACAAAAAAGCCCATCACCGCGGCCGGAGGGATTCGCAGCCTCAGAGAAGTTCGCGCGCTCGAAAAAATCGGCATGCACGCCGCCGTTGGCATGGCGCTTTATTTGGGCAAGCTTTCCGGCTCGTGACCCGCGATTTCTTTCAGCGTCACGCCGCTCACGCGCAACCGCATCATCTGCGCGCACAAATTCAAAATGCGCGCTGCTGCTTCCTCAGCGTTCAGCCCGCGGCTGTGAATATTTGAAATAAGATTGCGATTCGCATCCGAATGCGTGCGCTCGGGCTGGTACGCCATATACGCCGATAAACTTTCCGCGGTGGCCAGACCCGGCCGCTCGCCAATCAACAAGAGCACAATCCTCGGCTTGAGCAACTCGCCGATTCCATTTACAATCCCCACCCGGCAATGATGAATGATAAACGTCTGGCCAACGGTCCATCCTCGCGCCCGCACTCCTTCCATCAGCAAGGGAAGCAGACGCGGAACCTGCGCGCCAATCGCCGGAACAGATAGCCCGTCGCCGATTGTGATTTGTACATCGCGCTGCGCAGCGCAGCGTCGCACAATTTCCTCGCGTGATGCGTCGCTGAACGCGCGGCCCAGCGACGGATGCTGCAGATATTCGTCTTTCGACGACGCGCGCGTACGAACATCGAAGAGTTTCCATCGCTCTACAAATTCCGCGCCGAACGCCGCCTTCACGTCCAGTTCCGCGCGCACCGCGTCGCGCGCCGCCGCATGGTCTTCGCGCAGTTGCAGCTGCGTCTGCGTGCGATAAGCCGGCCCCGCGCGTCCCACAAGAATCCGCGCCGGCGTGCGCGCACGGATTTTCCGCACCGGCTCCGGCCACTCGGAATTCGCAGCAGCTAATTTGGCGGCGGCGGTTTTGCCGGGGTCTTCAGCCATTCAAGCCATGCCTCCCAGCGAGGATTCCAGTCCCTGCAGCAATTGTCGCCGCGCCGGCGCATCCAGCCGCATTGGCTCGCCATCGCGATAAATTCCCGCGCTTTCCAGCCACGCCAAAAATTCCGGAGCTGGTCGCAGGCCGAAAAGTTTTCGCACGCCCATCGCGTCGTGATAGCTGGTGGATTGATAATTGAGCATCACGTCGTCGCCGCACGGAACGCCCATGAAATAATTGCAGCCGGCTGCGCCGAGCAGCAACAACAGATTGTCCGCAGAATTCTGATCGGCCTCCGCGTGATTCGTGTAGCACACATCACAACCCATCGGCAGCCCCAGCAGCTTTCCCATGAAATGATCTTCCAAGCCCGCGCGAATAATTTGCCGTTCATCGTAGAGATATTCCGGCCCGATAAATCCCACCACGCTATTCACCAGAAACGGATCGAAAACACGCGCCACGCCGTATGCGCGAGCCTCCAACGTAAGCTGGTCCACGCCGCAGTGTGCTTCCGCGGAGAGCGCGCTGCCCTGCCCCGTCTCGAAATACATCACGTTCGTCCCTTTCCATGCGACGTCGTCGCGCTGGCGGTGATGTTCGAGCACCTGTTGGCGACCTTCGCGCAGCATCGCCAGTGTAATGCCAAAACTTTTGTTAGCCGCTTCGGTGCCGCTTATGGATTGGAACAGCAGGTCCACCGGCGCGCCCTGCCCGAGCGCCGCAAGTTGCGTCGAGATATGCGCGAGGCAGCAAATTTGCGTCGGTGCTCTGCACGCAGTAATCAGACGATCGAGCGCATGCAGAATCGCGCCGACGGTTTCCACCGAATCCGCGGCGGGATTTACGCCCAGCACGGCGTCGCCGCAGCCATAGAGGAAACCCTCAAACGCAGCAAGCAAAATGCCGCCGATATCGTCTACCGGATGATTGGGCTGCACGCGGATTCCGAGGACGCCGCGCTCGCCCATCGTGTTGCGGCAACGTGTGACGTTGCGAATCCGCGCCGCGGCGAGCACCAAGTCTTTGTTGCTCATAATTTTCGCCACGGCGGCGGCAATTTCCGGAATGATGGCGCGCTGGATTGTGCGCAGTTCGCTTTCGGTGGTGGCGTCGTCGAGCAAGCGTTCGCGGAATTCGCCAACGGTCGTACTTTTCAGCGGCTGGAAGTTCTCGCGGTCGAAGGAACCGAGGATCAGGCGGCTGACGTCATCCTGATCCGGATCAATCAGTGGTTTTTGCACAATTTCGTCGAGAGACAAATCCGCGAGCTGGCGTTTCGCCGCAACCCGCTCGCGTTCCGAAGCCGCGGCAATTCCCGCGAGTTGGTCGCCAGACTTCACCTCGTTCGCCTTGGCAAAAAGCTCACGGAGATCGGAAAACGCGAATCGCTCGGGCATAGAGGCGCATCACAAAGCCAGCGTGCGAATTTCATCTGAAAATTAACATCAATCCGCGGGCAAAGGAAGGCGATACGGCCGAGCCGGTGCGCGAGCGAATGCACCGACATCGTGGACTTGCGACGCTCTTGCCAACCGGGCTATAAATGAAATTCTCGTCGACAAAACGCGCGAGACACATCGGATGATTCGTTCGCGCAACTACAGGAAGCGAAATGGTATCGAAGAACATAATTTTTTGGAAAGTAGACGTGCAGGAAGACTTCATGAAGCCGGGAGGAAAGCTCTACGTTCCGGGCGCGGAACGGCTGTTGCCCAACATCGGGCGGCTCACCGACGCAGCCCGCCAAGGCCGCGTCTTTCTGGTTTCGCACGGCTGCATTCACACCAAGGACGATCCGGAATTCGAGCAGTTCCCGCCGCACTGCATTCGCGACACTCCAGGCGCGAAACTGGTCGCCGAGGCGCTCACCGAAAACTATGTCACGATCCCGAACGAAGCCGCCGCGAAACTACCCGCCGATCTCACGCAACTTCAACAAATCGTGTTGGAGAAGCAAACGCTGGACATTTTCGAAAGCCGCCACGCCGAAACTCTGCTGCAGCGGCTGCCGCGCGACGCGGAATTTATTGTGTTCGGAGTTGTGACGGAATACTGCGTGCGCCTGGCGGCGAAGGGTTTGCTAGAACGAGGGCGGCGCGTGGCCGTGGTCAGCGATGCAATCGAAACGCTGAACCCGGCCGAAGCGAGCCGCACCATGGCTGAACTGAAAGCATTGGGGGCCACAACGATTACCACGAACGAAGCGCTCCGCCGTCTCGATGGATCGGCAGCAGCAGAAGCCAAATCCCGCGCACCGTCCGGCTCCTAGCTGCTGCGCCCTAATTGGTCGCACGACGGACGAGAACAACGGTAACGTCGTTCCCGGTCAGCCGGCACGATATTTACGACAGAGCGTTTCGCAAGCGCTTGGTGGTTTTCTGCAAGCGCTTCTTCAGCGAATCCACTTCCTTGGAAAGCGCTTCCAGCTCTTTTTTCGCCAGCACGCCGGCCTTGGCAACTTTGTGAGCGGTGCGATCGGCCTTGCCGATTGCTCCGCCGATGCTTTCCGCAACCTTGGTGAGTCTGCTCTTCGCCATTTTTCCTCCAGATAAAAGCGGAGCAATCGTATACGTCGCCCCTGTCATCGTCAATACAGGATCACCGCAGTGATGCGATTGGTAACGCTAGCGCGACGGGTGGGGCGCACTGTGCCTCCTAGCGCACTCCGTGCCGCACGATGAAAAGGAAACGGCGACACCACTGTGCTTTTAATTCGGCAAGCGGAAAACGAAGGTGACGTCTTCCTGCGTCTCCACCGCTTTTCCGTTCAACAAGGTGGGTTTGTACCGCCACTCGCGAACCGCGATCATCGCGGCGTGCGCCAAGGACTCAGGTCCGCTGATGGGGTGGAAGCTCTCAACTTCGCCGTTTGCGCCTACGACCACATGCAATTTCACGGTTCCTTCCAGTCGCGCCTGCCGCGCATCGAGCGGATAAACAGGCTCCACCAGATTGATGAGCTCGCCGATCTGCAGATTGCGCAGGTGCTGCGCGGACTGCGCCTCGCCCGCCGGCACCGCGACTACGCCCGTTGCGCGAATCGCGACCGAACCCGATGCGCTGATCGGCGTTTCCGGGAAACTCAACATCAGCGGCTCGCCCGGTTTTGCGGTCGCTACCACACCCAAAGCAGATGATGCGCCCTGCCCGAGATTTCGATTCGCCAAGTTCGGCGTGGACGAAGCCGACCCCGCAGGCGCAGCGCCATCGTCCGGCGGCGCACTCTCATTCGCGGGCATCTGCCGCACGGCGCTCGCATCGCTGCGATTGGCACCGCTCGCGGCAGGGATCGTCCAGCGGTGATTTTCTAGATCCACGATCTCGATTTGCAGCGGCTTACCCGGCGTTGTCGCAGCCGCCGCGCCCGCCGCATTGCTGTTGGAACTTGCCGCCGCGCTTCCGGTCAGATTTTCAGCCGGCGGCGCCGGCGCGCTCTTTGGTTGCAGCACATCGTCCACATCGCCCATCACCGCGTTCAACGCGCCACGGCGCACGGCCATCCCGGCCACAAAGGAAATCGTCGCCAGCAACAGCACCAGCGCCGCCAGAAACCATCCGCTTTGCAGCTGCACGCGAAAACTTTTCCAGCCATCATGCGCGGCAGCGGGTTCGGCTGCAGCGCGCGGCGCCAGAAACAACGTAGCCGCGGCATCGCCCGTGGAATAACGCGCTGGCGCGGCCGGCACCGCAAAAGCCGGCGTTCCGTGCGTGCCGCTGATCCCGGTGAACGCGGAAATGGGAGCCGGCGGTCTCTGCTCGAACGTCGGAACCGGCGGCGCAATAGATCGCGCACGATCCTCTTCCTTACCGGCGACCGGTGCCGCAACAACTCGTTCTGTCTTCGCACCAGGCGACGCTTCCATCGCGACGGCGTTGGCTTCGGCGGTTTCTTCGGCCGCTTCCACCGGCTCGTCCGCAGCCCCTGCCGCCGACTCATCTGCAGAATCTTCGCCGAACTCTACGGCCTGGCCGCCGCCTGCGGCCAGCGCATCAATTCCGTCGCTCACTTCTACTTCCCGCGGCGCGAATTCCTCGGCCTCAGCAACGCGATCTTCCCGGCCCGCCAAATATTCTGATGTCTCAACCAATGCAGCGCGAGCTTCTGCCCGTCTAGCCGCCGGCGCCTCCACTTCCTCCTCGCTGTGCTCTGCCGCCGTTTCCGGCGCTTCCTCACGCGCCATCCACGATCGAATTCGTTGCAGTGCCTCCGGGGAAAGATCTACGAAGCGCAAGCCAGCCTCTTTGCGCGACTCGCCAACCCATACGATTTCGCACTTCACTTCCAGGCGCTTCCGCGACCCTGGAATCTCAATGCGCATCGCGAGGGAACCTTCGTCCGCATCCAAAGCTTCGGCTGCCTGGACCGCAATTCCGCTTTCACTGACGTTGAGCACGATTCCGCCGTTGGATTCGCCCAGATGCACGTAAGCAAGCGAACGTATGCGCTGGCGGGGATGTGCGCGCCGGTCGCTCGCTGGAACGGAGACGGGACTCCAGTCTGAACTCTGTTCTGGTTCGTCAGTCATGTATCGCGTTTGTTGCCCAGCTCCCGCGCAACAATCCTCACTTCGCGTTTCTAGTTCAACCCCGCTGCGCCTGCCAACGGCTGCTGCAATTCCTGCCAGCCGCCTGGAAGTTCGATCTGAAAATGCGTCGCCGTATCGAACATCACAAATCCGCTCAGGTTCGCCACTTCGTCCGCCACCAGCTGCCGGAATTTCATTTGGTTCACCGGACCGATCTGCGCAGCAGGCAAGCCCATGGGCCAGTTGAAAGGCCGCGTTACCTGCAAAGCGATGCGCGTGCGATTTCGCGCCGGCAGAAACACAGAGTTATTCAGTTCAATCGGTTCTTCCGAGCTCAAGCTGCCATTGGACCTCAACCGCGTCATCACCACCGTGCCGGCGCCTTTGGCGAACCGGTAATCCGCATCCGTGTTGTTATCGAGGTCGTAGAAAAACTCCAGCGTCGCATGCGTAGCATCCACTTCCTGCACTTGCGCGCCCACAAAGGTGCTCTGAATCGCGCCGGCATTCCACGGCGATGGCGATGCCTGCGGCCGTTGCGCCACATGCTCTTGACGGGGAAATCGCGGCAGACCGAAGACAATCAAGATTGCCAGCACGGCCACGAACATCGCGACAATAAGCAGATTTCTCATCTCACTCTTCTGGTCGAATCTACCACATCGAGCGGGCTTCGGCGCAAAAGCGTGTCAAAAATGCACGGTGCGCAAGCGTACGCAGCGTCCCGCGCCTGGGGGGTCACTCCGAGAGGTATTTCACGAATACCACTTCGTTCTGTTTTTCGTTGTAGACCAGTTCGTCCACGTTCGCCTGGGTCATCAGCAGCCCGAATCCGCCCGGCCGCAATCCTTTGCTTTGGCGCACCTGGTCGTGCGCCGTAGGCTCGTCCGGCGTGTGCGAAATCGCCGCGTGATCCAGGCCCGCAAACTGAAATCCCTGTCCGGGATCCGCGATGCGATACATCAGCATGCGCCGCGCCCGCAGATACGAGATGCGCACCTTGCGATTGGGATCCAGCTTGCCCCCCCATTCCACCGCATTCAGCAGCAGTTCATGAAACGCCTGGCCCACCGAGCGACGCACGTCGTCGGAAAGCCCGCTCTTCAGATGCGCCATGAACGCTTCGATGCGCTCCGCTTCGTCCAGCGAACACGTAACCGATAGCTCCACCCAACTCGGACTCGCTGAAATCACTTCGATCGGCCCCTGGCCTGGCTTCTTGGAAAGCGTTTCCTTCACCAGAACCACCAACGCATGCGGGTCAATCGGCTTGGCGACGTAGGTGTAGGCCTCTTCGCGAATCGCGCCCAGCAAAGTTTGCGGCGTGTCGTCCGAAGTCATCACGATGATTTTCGGCCGCTTCTTCGCCTTGCGAAATTTCGCCAGCACCTCCAACCCGTTCATTTTCGGCATCCATATGTCCAGCAACACCAGGTCGAATTTCCCGGTCTTCAATTTTTTCAGGGTCTCGGCGCCGTCAGCGGCCGCGACCACGGTGTATTTCTGCGCGCGCAGCGTTTCGGTCAGCAGCAAGCGGGTTGTGCGGTCATCGTCAGCGACTAGAATGCGCGTCATCGTTTTCTCCCCGGTGCATGATGCGAGCGGCCCGTCCGTCGCAGAGGTCTTTTTTGCGCGCCGATGGCGTGCAGTGCCGGCAGGAGCAGCGCGATCTCGTCTTCCAGCGTTGCGTACAGCTCCCAGGCGCCGTCGAGTTTACCCTGTCGCGCGAGTTTTTCCATCTCTCGAATGGTGTCCAGCGCCGCCGTGGGGCCGAAATTCCCCACCGAGCCTTTCAGCGCGTGCGCACCGTCCGCCAGCAAGTTGGCATCATTCGCTGTGAGCGCGCTGCGAATGCGCGCCATCATCCTCGGGCAGTCGTCGCGAAATGTCTTCACGATGCTGCGTAACAATTTGCGGTTTCCGCTGAACCATTCCAGCAGCGCGGGCACGTCCAGTGCGCGCCGTCCGTCACCGCTCCCAGCGCCATTCCCTTCGCGCGCCACCGCTCCCTGCAGGCCTTTCTCGCTTTGCGCCACGTCTTGCGAAATTCCTTCCACCGTTTGCAGGAACGATTTCGGATCAATCGGTTTCGCCAGGTATCCGTCCATTCCGGCGGCGATGCAGCGCTCGCGGTCTCCCTGCATGGCGTGCGCGGTCATCGCCACAATTGGCAAATGCTCGCCAGTGGATTTTTCCTTCTCGCGGATTAATTGCGTCGCTTCCAGGCCGCCCATTTCCGGCATTTGCACGTCCATCAGCACCAGATCGAATTTGTGCCGCTCGATCGCCGTCAGCGCCTGCCGCCCATTTTCCGCGACGATCACGGAATGCCCGCGCCGCTCGAGCATCTGCACAGCCACTTCCTGATTCACCGGATTGTCCTCAGCCAACAGAACGCGCAAGGGCTGCCGTGCCGCTCGCGCGCGCGTCCGCGCCGCTGACGGCCGCGCCTTCTGCCGCCCCGGCAAATGCAAGACGCTGATGATCGCGTCCCACAATTCCGATTGTTTCACCGGCTTGCACAGCGCCGCCGCTACTCCGACGGCTTTCGCGCGCGCTGCATCCGCGCTGCGCCCCGCGGAAGTCAGCAGTATTACCTTCGCGCCGTGCAACTGCGGATCCTGCTTCACGCGCGCAGCTACTTCAAAACCATCCATGTCCGGCATGTGCCCGTCGAGCAGCACCAATCGAAATGGAGTTCCGTTCTGATGCGCGCGACGCAAGGCTTCCAAAGCCGCCGGGCCGTTCGGCGCAGCCACCGGCTTCATCCGCCAATTCGCGATCATCTCTTCCAGGATTTTCTGGTTCGTCAAATTATCGTCCACCACCAGCACCGGCAAATCGCGCAACTTCACCGGTTCAGGCTCGCTCGTTTTGTTCGCCGAATCCGCCGGCCGCCCGAAATGCGCCGTGAAATGAAAAGTGCTGCCCCGACCCTCCTCGCTTTCCACCCACATCACTCCGTTCATCAATTCGCAAAGTTGCGCCGAAATGGCCAGCCCCAGCCCGGTGCCGCCGTACTTGCGCGTGGTGGACGAATCGGCCTGGGCAAACGCCTCGAAGATATGCTGCTGCTTTTCGATCGGAATCCCGATGCCCGTATCACTTACCGAAAAATGCAGCAAAATATCGGGCTCGCCATGGGCTTCCGTGATTACGCGCAGCACCACTTCGCCGTGCTCGGTGAATTTGATGGCATTTCCCAACAGATTCACCACGATCCGCCGCAGCCGGTCCGGATCCCCGATCAGCGCGTCCGGCACGTCCGGCGCAAAATGCGATGCCAGTTCGATTTCCTTCTCCTGCGCGCGTGGCGCCAGGGCTTTCAGCGTTTCCTCGATCGTCTCGCGCAACGGAAACTCCACATGCTCCAGCTTTTCTTTGCGCGCTTCCGCTTTCGAAAAATCCAGAATGTCGTTGATCAAATTCAGCAGCGACGCTGCCGAGCTTTTCACCGTGCCCAGGAATTCCCGCTGCTCGGCGGACATTTTCGTTTCCAGCGCCAGCTCCGTCATGCCGATAATCGCATTCATCGGCGTGCGTATCTCGTGGCTCATGTTCGCCAAGAACTCGCTCTTGGCGCGCGTGGCTTCTTCGGCCTTTTCCTTTGCGGCTTCCAGTTCTTTCACTAGCTGCGCCAGACGCCGCGCGTCCGCTTGCTGCGCGTTGCGCGCTGCTTCTAAATAATCGGCGTATAACTTCAGTTCCATCTCCGCCCGGCGCCGCTCGATGAATTGCCCGATCTGGCTGCCGATGGAATCGAACATCTCCATCAAATCCGGCTCCAGCTTGCGTATCTGCCGGCTGGAAAATTCGATCACGCCCGCGACGTGCTCGCCTACGCGTATCGGAAACGCAAACGACGCGTGCAGCCCTTCGGCAATCGCAAACGGCACGCGCGGAAAATTTTCCACCTGCGGCAGATCCGCCATCCACATCGGTTGCGATGTTTCCCACACGTGCCCGGGAACTCCCACCGACCTCGGGTAGGCCGATTCCCGCGTGGCCTTAACGAATTGCGGAAAACTCAGGCCCGGCGGGTGCCACAGATTCATGCAGCGCAAAACTCCGGCTGCTTCGTCCACGCGCCACAGAACTCCCAAATCCCAACTCAGCCCCTCGCAAATCGCCATCAGAATCAATGGCGCCGCGGCATCCAGCGATTCCGCTTCCGCCAGCACCCGCGTCACCGCGTACCCCGTCGAAAGCCTGCGCTCGGCTTCCTTACGCTGCGTCACGTCACGCGCCACGGCGAAAATTAATTTCTGATCGAGGATCGGCGTCGCATTCCACAACAACCAGCGATACGTTCCGTCGGCGCAGCGATACCGGTTCTCAAAGGAAATCACCTGTTCGCCTTCGTCCAGCCGCTCGGATTCCGCCGTCGTTCTGTCGCGATCGTCAGGGTGAACAAATTCGTTGAACGGTTTGGCGAGCAACTCTGCGATCGGCACACCCAGGGTCTTTTCCCATGCAGGATTAATCCGCTTGAAATATCCGTCGAATCCCGCGATGCACAGCATGTCCAATGAAACCGTGAACAGCTGGTCGAGCTCTTCTTCGGTCATGCGTCGTTCGCGAATTGCCCGCGACAAGTCCGAAACGCTGCGCCGCAGTTCCATCTGCGTCACCACCAGCCGGCTGAGCGCCTTCAGCGCATCCCTCTGCTCCGGCGATAACTCGCGCGGCACGCGGTCAATCACGCACAGCGTCCCCAGCGCGTAACCTTCCTGCGAAATCAACGGCGCGCCCGCGTAAAAACGCACGCTGGGATTTTCCGTAACCAGCGGGTTCGCGCGAAACCGTTCGTCCTGCAGCGCGTCCGCGACCACCATCACGTCCGGCTGCAGAATCGCGTGCGCACAGAATGCTACGTCGCGAGAAGTTTCCGTTTGCTCGATGCCGATTCTTGATTTGAACCACTGCCGGTGGGAATCCACCAAACTGACCAGCGCGATCGGCGTGCCACAAATCATCGCGGCGAGGCGCGAGAGATCGTCGAATTCCTGCTCCGGAAATGTATCCAGGATGGCGTAACGCTGCAGCGCTTCGAGTCGTGCCGATTCGTTCTCAGGTGGCGGCGCTTTCATGGCAGGCGGGCACGAACCCGACTGCGCTCGATCTTATGGCCGCGCCATGTTCAAGTCAACGCCAGCGCGCTCCCCTAGAGCGGGACGGACCGCCGGCGCTTACATCTGGTCGGAAAGATAACTGGGCGACGACAGTGTAAAGATGTGCTTGTTCCCCTGCGCCAGCAGCGCCCATTCCAGTAAACGCCCGCGCTGGTTATGCAGAAAGTATTCGAACCACTCATTCTCGACCAGCTGCGGAATTACCACCACGATTTGCCGCTGCGGATTTTCCTTCGATAGTTTCAATACGAACTGCACCACCGGAACGATTACGAAGCGGTACGGTGAAGGAAGCAGCGTCAGGGTGGGTGCCTGCTGGCCCGCCTCGCGAAACGGCGCTTCGATGTAACGCGGCCACACCTCACGCAACATTTCGCCGCTGTCGGACGATTCCACGTGCACCGCGATAATTTCCGACGAAATCCTCGAGGCAAACTCCAGCGCCTGCTTGGTAACGCTGCTCCAGCGGTCAATCGGAACCACCGCGATCGGCGACGACTTTTGGTTTGCCGGCTCAACCGGCGAGCACGTCCAAGTGGCCAGCGTCACAGCGTGATAGTGCCGCCGCACCACGCGAAAAACGAAAATCAGCAGGGGAATAAAAACCACGGTGATCCAGGCGCCACTGGTGAATTTCGCCACCAGCACCACCAGTACGGTAACGCCGGTAACAAACGCTCCCAGCCCGTTGATAAACACGCTGCGCACCCAATGCGGCCCGCGCTTTTTCGCCCAATGCCTCACCATGCCGGCCTGCGAAAGCGTGAATGCCAGAAACGCGCCCACCGCGTACAGCGGAATCAGCCGATCCGTCACCCCGCCAAAAACAACCAGTAAAAAACCCGTCGCCACCGCCAGCACCACGATCCCGTAGGTGTACACCAATCGCCGCCCACGATACGCAAACGCATGCGGCAGATAATTGTTAAGCGCGATGGCCCGGCACAAGCGCGGAAAATCCGCAAACGCCGTATTGGCGGAAAGCGAAAGCACCAGCAGAATCGCCGCGATCGTCACGTAATAGAACATGCCTTTGCCGAATACCGCCAGCAGCAGCATGGCCAGCACGCTCTGGTAACCCGGCTGGCCGGGATCGGTGGCGGCGATGCCGTAAACCTTCACCAGATACGAAATCCCCGCGAGCAAAACCGCCAGAAGAAAAATGATTACCGTCAAAGTGCGCTGCGCGTTCTTCACGCCGGGCTCGCGAAAAGCTTTTACGCCGTTGCTCACAGCCTCCACACCCGTCAGCGCCGTGCATCCGCTGGCGAAAACTTTCAGCAACAGCCAGAAACTCACCGCCACCGTCGCCGGCCCCGCCACGGGCAATGGCGACGCCGGCGACGGATGCCCGCCGCTCAGCACTACTCGAATCACTCCGCCGCCAATCAGGATCAGCAGCGTGCCCACAAACAGATACGTCGGAATCGTAAAAGCGACCCCGGTGTCATGCACGCCGCGTAAATTCAGAACCATGATCACGGCAAGAATGCTTACGCACAGCAATGCCGTATGCGGCTGCAGCGCCGGCACCGCCGAAACCAGCGCGCCCACTCCCGCGGAAATTCCCACGGCTGCAGTAAGAATGTAGTCGGTTAATAGCGCAGCGGCCGCAAGCAGACTGGCGGAAGCGCCCAGATTGAATCGCGCCACCGTGTACGAACCGCCGCCTGACGGATATGCTGCGATTGTCTGCAGGTAGGAAAAGTAAACAATGATCAGCAGCGTAATAATCGCCAAGCTGACCGGCAAAATGTAACGCACGCCCAGAAGACCCAGCGGAATCAGCAGGCTCAGAGCCGCTTCCGGGCCGTACGCCGCCGAACTCAGTCCATCCAGACCGAAAATTGAAACGCCCGCGGCCGGGCCAATCTGCTCCGCGCGCTCGTCCATGGTTCTGAGCGGCTTGCCAACAATCAAGTCAATGATGTTCATGGAGGCGGTCCCGGAGGATTTGAGAAGTTACATTTGTAACGACCTGCGCGCCAAAGTCAACCATCACATGCAAACACGGAATTCTCCACACCAGGCCGTGGATTCGCGCCGGGCTTGACGAGGCGGTGTAGAATCCGCATCGAGGTGGCGTTAGAAGATGAACTCGTCCGACAGTAGTTCGCGCTTTTTCTTCCTGTGTTCTGCCACTTTCCCGGGGTTTTCTTCATCTTATGTTTTGGTCCGGGACGTGACTTTCAAATCCATTGACGGATTCCATTTCAAACCACAAGGGTGATAAAAATGAGCAACGAGACAGAGAAGGATGCATTGACGCGCAGGGGCTTCCTGGGGGTGGGCTCGGCTGCCTTGGCTGCAGCGGGTATGCTTGCCGGGGAAAAGTTGACAGCGCAGGAACAGGCCCCCTACCAACAGAAGAGCAATCGCAGTTCGAGCGATCCGGGCCCCACCAATCCCGCACTCGATGCGGCCAATCCGGATTCGAACAGCCCCCCTATAACCGACGCCGGGGGCGTGCAAACGTTCAAGTATCCCTTCTCCTTAGCTCACAAGCGCATGCAGGAAGGCGGCTGGTCGCGCGAAGTCACCCAGCGCGAACTGTCCATCTCGAAGACGATGGCCGGAGTGGACATGCGTCTCACCGCCGGAGGTGTTCGCGAACTGCACTGGCACAGCGCCTCGGAATGGGCCTTCATGACCTACGGTAGCGCGCGCATCACCTGCATTGATGCCGAAGGCAAGAGCTTTGTCACCGATGTGAAGGAAAATGAACTGTGGTTTTTCCCGCCGGGCATTCCCCACTCAATTCAAGGACTGGCTCCCGACGGCTGTGAATTCATCCTGGTCTTCGACGACGGCAATTTCTCGGAATACGAGACCGTGCTGCTAACCGACTGGATGGCGCACACGCCCCGGGACGTCGTCGCGAAAAATTTTGGCGTCAGCGAAAAAGCTCTCTCCGACATGCCCAAGAAAGAAAAGTTCATTTTTCAGACGGCGATCCCCGGACCGCTCGCGGAAGATAAAAGGGTCGCGGCGGGCGCGCTAGGTCCATCACCCATTGATTTCGCTTTCCGCACCCTGGACATGCCGCCCACCAAGAGCAACAAGAGCGGCGATGTCCGCATCATCGACTCGAAAAACTTTAAAATCACCACCACTTCGGCCGCTATCGTTACCGTCAAGCCCGGCGGCGTGCGCGAGCTGCACTGGCACCCCAACGCCGACGAATGGCAATATTTCTACGCCGGCAAGGGGCGCATGACTGTTTTCACCACAGGCGGACGCGCCCGCACGATGGATTTCGATACCGGCGACGTCGGCTACATTCAAAAAACGCTCCCGCACTACATCGAAAATACCGGTACTACCGACCTGAAGTTTCTGGAGATGTTCAAGAGCCCCTACTACCAGGACCTGGCGCTTTCCGAATGGCTCTCGCACACTCCTCCAGAACTGGTCGCCGCTCACCTGAATCTGGATAAAGCCACGCTCGACGCCATACCGCGCGAAGAAACCATAACCATGCCCGACTAGGACTCGCGCGCACCTCCCGACTTTACAGCGGCCGCTGCGTCCCGGATTTTTCGGGATGCAGCCGTTAGGCTGGCCGCGCGCCCACGACCTTGCTAGACTCACACGCGATCCTGATTCTTGCGGCATTCCGGGGAGGCATGTTCATGCACCACAGGTTTGCTGCGACCGTACTGGCGCTGTTGATTTTTCTCGTCGCTTTGCGCGCCGCCCGAGCACAAGACAAAACGACGGACCCTAAGCCGCATCCCTGGTATCAGCACGCTGTCTTTTACGAAATCTATCCGCGCAGCTTCATGGATAGCAATGGCGACGGCATCGGCGACCTGAACGGCATCGCCTCGAAACTGGATTATCTGCAAGCCCTCGGAGTAGATGCCGTCTGGATCGCGCCCTGCTTTCCGTCGCCGCAAGTGGATTTCGGCTACGACGTTTCCGACTACGAAAATATTGACCCGATGTACGGCACGCTCGCCGATTTCGATCGCCTGCAAAAACTGGGCTCAGACCGCGGCATCAAAATCATTCTCGACTTCGTCGTGAACCACACGTCCGACCAGCATCCCTGGTTCACCGCTTCGCGTTCCTCGCGCAGCGCGGCGAAACGCGACTGGTACATCTGGCGCGATGGTAAAGGCCATGGCCAGGACGATGGCCCGCCGAACAATTGGATCTCGCTTTTCGGCGGCTCAGCCTGGCAATGGGACAGCGCCACAAACCAGTATTACTACCATTATTTTTACGTGCAGCAGCCAGACCTGAACTGGCGCAACCCTGCAGTCGTGGACGCCATGTATGGCACCACCGAGTGGTGGTACAAACGCGGCGTAGCCGGCTTCCGCCTCGACGCAGTGGATTCCCTCTTCGAAGATCCTGCGCTGCGCGACAATCCCGTGCTGCCCGGCAGCAACGCTTTCGGCGATCCCAGAGTCGAAGACAAATACACACAGCGCCTGCCCGAAGTGCACACCGCGCTGCAGGGCCTGCGCGCCGTGGCCAATAAATACCACGCGGTGTTGATCGGCGAAACCTGGACCGATAACGTCTCGCAACTCAAGCCCTACTACGGCACCGCCGACGACGAGCTGCAGATGCCCATGGACCTACTGCTCACGAAACTGGAATTTTCCGCGTCCGTTTTCCGCGAACACATTGATGCGGTCGAGTCCACGGGCGAGTGGCCCGTCTTCGTCATCGGCAATCACGACATCCAGCGTTCCTGGAACCGCTACGGCGACGGCCAGCACAACGATCAGATCGCGAAAGATATGGCCGCGATGTATCTCACTCTGCGCGGCACCCCCATCCTGTATTACGGCGAAGAAATCGGCATGCAGAACAACGATCCAACGCGCCGCGAAGACGTGAAGGACCCCATCGGCCGACTGGGATGGCCGAGGGAAAAAGGCCGGGATGGCGAGCGCACGCCGATGCAGTGGACCAGCGACGCCGACGCCGGATTTACAACCGCCACGCCGTGGAACGCGATTCCGGAAACCTACAAAACTTACAACGTCGCAGATGAACTTAAAGATCCGAACTCCATTCTGAACTGGTACAAACAATTGCTCGCCCTGCGCCGCTCCAGCTCTGCGCTGCTCGATGGCGAATACGTCGCGTTGAACGAGAAAGACCCGAATGTGTTGTCGTATCTGCGGAAAACTAAAACCGCCGCACTGATCGTCGTTATCAACATGTCCTCCTCTGCGCAAACGGTGAACTTCAAACTTTCGCAGCAGCGCCTCGACGTAAACTCAGCGAAGACCCGGCTCACCACCCAGCCCTCGCTGCAAAATAATTCCTCCGTCGCGCAGCTTTCGCTGGAACCGTTCGCTGTGTACATCGCCGCGCTGAAAAAATAGGCCGCCCTTCGCGCGCAACGGCGGCCAATCAGCAGCGGGGCCCACCGCCGCGCCCGGTGTACAATTCCCCTGCTGTGAATTTCCAAAGTGAAAACCCCAGCCGCTCATCGGGCATCCGTAATCGGTTACCGAGCTTGCTGCCCGGGCTCGTGCTCCTGCTGCTCGCCACAACCGGGCCCGCGTCTGCACAGGAAAATCAACCTACGCCGCAACCGCCAATCGAGCCGTCGCAGGCCTTGGTTGCCACACCCACGTACTACCGCGACGTCCTCCCCATCCTTCAGCAGCATTGCCAAAGCTGCCACCGCGCCGGCGAAATCGGGCCGATGCAGCTGATGTCCTACGCGCAAACCCGCCCCTTCGCGCGCGCCATCGCCGATTCCGCCGCCAAACGCGAAATGCCGCCGTGGTTTGCCGATCCCGCCATCGGCCATTTCTCGAACGATCCGTCTCTCACCCAACAGGAAATAGACACGCTGGTTTCCTGGGCGAATGCGCAAGCTCCCGCCGGTGATCCGCACGCAGCGCCGCGTCCGCGCCGCTGGCCTGAAGGCTGGATGATTCCGCATCCCGACACAGTCCTGCGCATGACGAAACCCGTCGCGCTTCCCGCGCACGGCGATATTGACTACACCTATGAAATCGTCCCCACCGGCTTCACCGAAGATAAATGGGTGCAGGTGTCTGAGATTCAGCCGTCCAGCCGCGCGAATGTGCATCACGCCGTCGTCTACGTCCGCCCGCCAAATTCTCAGTGGCTGCGCCACGCGCCGGTCGGCGTTCCCTTCACCGGCGCGGATATGACCGACGAGCAAGACCGCCAGGACACGCGCTTCACCCAGGCCGACATCCTGCTGGTGTACGCACCCGGAAGTTCCCCCGATAATTGGCCCGAAGGCATGGCGAAATTCATCCCGGCCGGCTCCGACCTGGTATTTCAAATGCATTACATGGCGCATGGCCAGGCGACCGCAGATCAATCCAGCATCGGCATCATCTTCGCCAAAAATCCGCCGCAGCAGCGCGTGCTCACTCTGCAATTGACCAACGATCGCTTCGTAATTCCTCCGGGCGTGGAGGATTATCGCGTGGAGGTGCACGGCTCGCTGCCGAACGAGGCGACTCTGCTCAGTTTTTTCCCGCACATGCACCTGCGCGGAAAACGCTTCGAATACAATATTTTGCGCGCCGATAAAACCGTCGAACCACTGCTGCGCGTGAACTACAATTTTTACTGGCAGCTCAGCTATCGCCTCGCCGAGCCGCTCGCGCTGCCCGCAGGCACCGTGCTGCAAGCCGTCGCCGAGTACGACAACTCCAAAAATAATCCGCACAATCCCGATCCCTCAGCTGCCGTCCGCTGGGGCGATCAGACCTACGATGAAATGATGGTCGGATTTTTCGACCTAGCCGTCCGCGCCGATCTCGACAAGCCCGACTACTTCATCCGCTCCAGGGATCCAACGCAGCCGCAGCACCGCTGACGCTATCTCCAAATCAGCAGCGCCGGCGTTCGCACCGGCTAGAATTTCTTCGCCGTTGACATTTCCGCCGTATGCGGCGGAATATGGCGGCTGGCACCGCTAGGCAATTCAGCCGCCGTAACGAAAACGAAACCGAATCTCCCCATTTGGCATCTCATAGAAGAGGAGGGCTCAGGTCATGATGCCCAGGACGAGCCTCACGAACACGAACGTCTTTCAGCGCGCAGCGACCCGTTCTAGTATGCTGTCGTTTTCAGCCAGGCAAATTCTCGCTTGCGTGCTGGCATTCGCTCTGCTGTTGCCGATGTTGCCGCAACCAGTTTCCGCGGCTCAGGAGCAGGACGCGCAAGCTTCCGCGCCGCCGTCGCAAGCGCCGCCCTACACGCAGCAAACGCCCGACCAATTACAGCAGCTCGTAGCGCCCATCGCGCTGTACCCGGACTCGCTGGTGGCGCAAGTGCTCGCTGCGTCCACCTTCCCCGCCGAGATTGTGGAAGCCGACCGCTGGGTGCAAGCCCATCCCGATTTGAAGGGCGACGCGCTCGCCCAAGCCGTGGACCAGCAATCTTGGGATCCTAGCGTGAAAGCACTCACCGCGTTTCCCACCGTGCTGGGAAATATGGACAAGAACATTTCCTGGACCTCGTCGCTCGGTGACGCGTACTACAACCAGGAACAAGGCGTGATGGACGCGATCCAGTTTATGCGCCAGAAAGCGCAGCAAGCCGGCAATTTGAAGGACACACCGCAACAGACCGTTCAGACGCAGGGCTCCGACATCGTCATTCAACCCGCGTCTCCCGATGTGGTCTATGTTCCCGCCTATGATCCGTGGCTCGTGTACGGCTATCCCGTAGTGGCCTGGCCTGGCTGGTATCCGTATCCCGGAATCTGGTTCGGCGGCCCGTCTCTGTTTTGGGGAGTGGGCTTCGGCATCGGCTTCTACGGCGGGTTCGGATGGGGCTGGGGCCACTGGGGTGTAGGCTGGGGCGGCCGCAACGTAATTTTTAACAATAACCGCTACTACTCGCGCAGCAATACTTTTTACAACCGCAACAATTACTATCGCGGCGGCGGTGAACGCGGTATCGCTAACAACGTGCGCGGCGGTGTGCGCGGCAACCCCGGCGAAAATCGTGGTGTTTATAATCGTCCCGGCGGCAGGGACACGCCTTTCCATGGAAATACGCAGGCTGCGCGGGGATTCGATCAGTCCCGCGGCCAGAGCGGCACCCGCTCCAGCGGCTTCAGCGGCTATGACCATGGCGGCGAGGCCCGCAGTTATTCATCGCGCGGCAGCTCCAGCTTCGGCGGCGGAGGCGGCGGATTTCGCGGTGGCGGCGGCGGTGGCGGGCATCATCGCTAATCGCAATTTCAATTTGTTGGCCAGCGTCATACGTTTCTAACGGCTTGCGCAGTACGGGAACGAACTACCGATGCGAAGTACACAAACGAAGGATAGATACGGATTATAACGATGGAGAGACTACCTATGCGGCAAACGAAGCTGAACTTTGCGGCACTGCAGTACGGCAATCTTCCGAAGTTCGCGGCAGTCGCCATCCTGCTGCTGGGCTCCATGCCCGCCATTGCGCGGGCTCAGCAGCAGGGCCAGAAAACATTCGCATCCGCCGAAGAGGCCAGCAACGCACTCTTCACTGCGGCTCAAAATAACGACGAAAAGGCCATGCTCGATATCTTCGGCCCGGACGGCAAGCAGGTCGTCGCCTCCGGTGACGACGTCCAGGACCATGAGATGCACGCCAACTTCGCGAAAAAATATCAGGAAATGCATCGCCTGGTGAACGAACCAGACGGCAGCACCACGCTATACATCGGTGCGGAAAATTGGCCCGCGCCCATTCCACTGATGCACAAGGGCAACGTGTGGTATTTCGACACCGCCGCCGGAACCAAAGAAATTCTCTACCGCCGCGTGGGCCGCAACGAAATCACCACCATCCACGTCTGCCAGGAACTTGTAGCCGCGCAGAAGGATTACTTCTCCCAAAATCACAATGAATACGCGCAGCGGTTTTTTAGTGACGCAGGCCAGCACAATGGCCTCTATTGGACGGCTGCGGACGGCGTGCCGCAGAGCCCGATCGGCCCGCTGATCGCCTCCGCCGTCGCCGAAGGCTATGAAAAGATTCCTGAGGGCGGGCCCACTCCTTTCCACGGCTATTACTTCCACATCCTGATCGCCCAGGGACACCATGCCCCCGGCGGCTCGAAAGCCTACATCGTGCGCGGCAAAATGACCGGCGGCTTCGCCTTCGTGGCTTATCCCGCGGAGTACAGGTCGTCCGGTGTGATGACGTTTATCGTCGGCAGCGACGGAGTGGTCTATGAGAAGGACCTCGGCAAGAACACCGAAGCGATCGTCAAAGCCATGAAGAAATTCGATCCCGATTCCAGCTGGCACAAATCCGAAGACGCGCAGGAACAATCCGCCAGCGAACAAAAATAGCCGTCTCGCAGCTCGGCTCTATCGTTTGCGGCAAAATGTTCGCAGCCTGAAGTGTTGGCGTTGTGACGCCCATCCCGCTTTGCGGGATGGGCGTTTTTGAACCCTGTTCGATCCGGGATCCCTGAGGCCAGCGCCTTTGCCTCAAGCCGGCCGAAAGATCTCTACCGCCGCAGTTTAGCGGGCGCGCGACGCAGAGACGGAACTGCTTTCATCGCCGGCTCATTACCGCGGGCTGGCCGCCCGCGTCTCTTCCAGCCACTGGTCAATCCGCCCCAGCGCCTTCTGCAATTGCGCCGGATCGCCGCCGAAACCAAACCGCACGAACCCTTCCATTCCCAGCTGCTCGCCCGCCACCAGCAGCACGCTCTTCTTCACGCGCAGTTCTTCCGCCATGTGCGCCGAATCTCCGCCGCCACGCAATCCCGCCCAGGCGATCGCGCCCGCTTTCGGCGCGACGTGGGAAAACGTATCCGCGTGAGCATCTAGCCAAGTCCGCAACGGCGGATAATTGCTCCTCACAAATTCCCGCGTGCGATTCAAAATCCACTCACGCCGCTGCGGTTCCAGCGCCACCGAGGCCAGCCGGTCAGTGAGCATCGAAGGTCCGATGCTGGTGTAGTCGTGATAGCCCCACAGTTTCTCGGTCATTTTCGGCGCCCCGATCACCCATCCCGTGCGCAGCCCCGGCAAACTGAACGCTTTCGAAAGCCCCGCCGTGCACAACATGCGCTCGTACCCGCCCCACATCGTCGCCGTCATTTCGCCATCAAACTCCGCACCGCGATACACCTCGTCCGAAATAATCCACGCGCCCATTTTCGCCGCGGCCCCGACCACTGCCTCGCGCATGTCCTCGCGCAATACGGCTCCGGTGGGATTGCTGGGATTGCAAATCGCGATCAATTTCGTTTTTGGCGTCACCACCCGCGGCAGATCGTCTACATTGATGCCCCAGTCCAGCTCTTCGCGCAGCCACAGCGGCTTCACCGTCGCGCCCATCGCCCGCGCCACTCCGGCGATCTGCATGTAATTCGGCATCATGAACACCACTTCGTCGCCCGGCTCGATCAGCGACCACGTCGAAACGTAATTCGCCTCCGACCCGCCGCAAGTCACCAGCACATTTTCCGCGCTCGCCCCGGGATATAGTTCCGCGATGCGCGCGCGCAATTCCTCGCTGCCGTTCGTCTGCGGATAAAGCTGCTGCACGTCGAGTATTTTCCGCAGCTGCTCCGGGTCCGGCACCAGCTCCGCCGTCGTCAGCGGATGCACCCCGCTCTCGGAAATATTCAGCTCGACTTTGTTCTCCCATACCGATTGCCAGCGTTCCAGCTCAAACGGTTCAATCTGCATTTCATTCACCTCGGCCCGGCCGCGAAATCGTGCCGCAACGCGCGCGCCAGAAATGTAGCGAAGTCACACGCATTACCCAAGTGAATTCAACAGCCCGCCGTTGCTAACGCCTTCCTGAAAAACTACAATCGCTTGTCACTTTCAACCCAAGAGGTCCGCAAACCAAAACGATGGCTCGCCGCACTACGATCGCTGCGGGTTTACTGGTACTCGCATCGCTCTACGTTTTCCTCTCGCCCGCTTTCGCGCAATCTCCCGCACCCAATGCCTCCTGGACCTTCGCCGTCTCCGGGGATTCGCGCAATTGCGGCGACGTAGTCATGCCCGGCATCGCAGCCGCCGTAAAACAGTCAGGCGCCGCTTTCTACTGGCATCTCGGCGACTTCCGCGCCATCTACAATTTCGATGAAGACATGCAGCACCAGCCGCAATACATCGCGAAGCCACTAACCATCAGCCAATATCTATCGGTCGCCTGGGACGACTTCATCCAAAACCAGATCGTCCCCTTCGGTACCATGCCGGTTTTTCTCGGCATCGGAAACCATGACACGGTCCCACCCAAGACTCGCGAACAATTTCTGATCCAGTTCGCCGATTGGCTGAATCAGCCCGCGCTACAGCAACAACGCCGCAGCGACGACCCGCACTCGCGCAAGCTGACCACGTACTTCCATTGGACCCGGTCAGCCGTGGCCTTCATCAATCTCGACAACGCCACCTCCGACCAATTCGACCCCGACCAAATGACCTGGTTCGAAAAAACTTTGCAGCTCGATCTAGCCACCCCGCAAATTCACACCATCGTCGTCGCCATGCACGAAGCCTTGCCCAACAGCATTTCCGAAAATCACGCCATGGACCAATCCCCCACCGGCATCGAAAGCGGTCGCCGCGTCTATGCCGATCTGCTCAAAGCACAGAACGAAGCGCACAAACGCATCTACGTCCTGGCCAGCCACTCGCACTATTTCATGGATGGCATTTTTAACACGCAGTACTGGCGCGAGCATGGCGGCGTGCTTCCCGGCTGGATCATCGGCACCGCCGGCGCGTTCCGCTACGCCCTGCCTCCGGAAAAAGTGGACGCCAAAGCCGCCGCAACCAACGTTTACGGTTTTCTGCTGGCCACGGTGCAACCAACCGGCGAAATCAATTTCGCGTTTCATCAGCTGAACGAATCTGACGTGCCCGAAGCCGTCGTCGAAGCCTACAAGACCGAGTTCGTCCACTGGTGCTTCGCCGAAAATTCCGCGTCCCATTAGCGCATCTCAAATTTCAGGAGCGACTCCCATGAGCACCGCGCCAGATCCAGCCAACGTAACTCCGGAACGCATTTTCGAAACGCTGAACGCGTACCAAAAAACCGCCGCGCTGAAAACCGCGATCGAGCTGGACGTATTTTCCGCCATCGCCGACGGCGCCACCACGCAAGCCTCCATCGCCAAACGCTGCGCAGCGAGCGAACGCGGCATCCGTATTCTCTGCGACTACTTGGTCATCAACGGATTCCTGCTCAAGAACGGCGAGGAATACGCCCTCGCCGACGACTCCGCCGTTTTTCTCAACCGCCGCTCACCCGCCTACATGGGCGCGGCCGCGAATTTTCTGGCTCTGCCGGAAATGATTAACCTCTATCAGGATCTCACCGCCATCGTGCGTGCCGGCACATCTCTCAAAGGCGAAGAGTCCACCGTCGCGCCGGACAGTTCCAAGTGGGTGGAATTTGCGCGCTCCATGACCGGACTGCAGGGCATCAACGCCACAGCCGTCGCTGATATGCTGTGTGCCAGCGCCGGTGAAAAATGGAAAGTGCTCGACGTCGCCGCCGGCCACGGCATGTACGGCGTTATCATCGCCAAACAAAATCCCAACGCGGAAATTTTCGCGCTGGATTGGCCGGAAGTGTTGAAAGTTGCCCACGAGAATGCTAAAGCCGCCGGCGTGGCCGCGCGCCATCACCGCCTGCCCGGCAGCGCATTCGAATTGGATTTCGGGAAGGATTATGACATCGTGATGCTAACCGGCTTCCTGCATCATTTCGATCCGCAAACGATCGACACGATCTTGCGCAAGGCTCACGCCGCGCTGAAGCCGGGCGGCCGCGTGGTTACAGTGGAATTCGTGCCCAACGAAGACCGCGTCTCGCCGCCCATCCCCGCCGCCTTTAGCATGCTGATGCTTGGCAACACGCGTGCTGGAGACGCCTATCCCTATTCCGAATACGACAAAATGTTCCGCAAGGCAGGATTCACTCTGAACGAGCTACGCCCCGGCGCAGGCCCGCAAAGTTTCATAATTTCAAAAAAATAATCGCGTGCTGGCTCAGCTTCTTTCCGCGCCGCCAAACGCCAGCGTCAGCAGCGTGTGCTGCTCCATCTCATGCGCCTTGTGTGAACCCGTCGCCGGACTCGCGCTGGCTGAACGCTTGATCGAAAGCACTCCGCGCCCGCGCGCCAACCGCTCCAGCCGCGGCAACAAGAACGCCAGCGCGCCCATATTCGCCGGCTCTTCCTGCACCCACACAAATTCCCGCGCCTTCGCGTGCCGATCCATCTCCGCCGCCAGTTCCGCTTCCGGAAATGGATACAGCTGCTCCAGAAAAATAATCGCCGTCGAAGTATCCTTGCGCCGCTTCCGTTCCGCCATCAATTCGTGCCCGATTTTCCCAGTGCACAGCAGCACGCGCTCCGCAGACCCATCCCCGCGATCCGGAATCACCGTCTGGAAACGCGCTGTGCCCAAATCCGCCAGCGAGGAAGACGCCGCCGGATTCCGCAACATGCTTTTCGGCGTAAAAACCACCAGCGGCTTGCGCCACGCGCGTAATGCCTGCCGCCTCAGCAAATGAAAATACTGCGCCGCCGTGGTCGGCTGGCAAATCTGCATATTGTCGCGCGCCGCCAGTTGCAAAAATCGCTCGATGCGCGCGCTGGAATGTTCCGGCCCCTGACCTTCATACCCGTGCGGCAGCAGCAGCACCACGCCCGACAGCAAATTCCACTTGTCCTCGCCCGCCGAAATAAATTGATCAATAATAATCTGCGCGCCGTTCGCGAAATCGCCGAATTGCGCTTCCCACAGCACCAGCGCTTCCGGAAAATCGCGGCTGAATCCATATTCGAATCCCAGCACCGAAGCTTCCGACAAAGTCGAATTGATTGCCTCGAACCACGCTTCACCGTGCCCCAGATGACGCAACGGCACGTACTCTTCTTCCGTTTCGATATCAATCAGAGCCGCGTGCCGCTGATTGAACGTCCCGCGGCGGCTGTCCTGTCCGCTCAACCGCACCGGCACGCGCTGTTTCAGCAGCGTCCCAAAAGCCAGCGCCTCCGCCATTCCGTAATCCAGCGGGCGCTTGCCCTGCGCCATTTCGAGCCGCTGCTCCAAAAGTTTTTTTACTTTCGGATGAATGTGAAATCCCACGGGATAGCGCGTCAAAGCTTCGCCAATCGCCGCCAGCTCCGGCTGCGCGACGCCGGTATCAACTTCCATCGCCGCGTTGTAGCGTCCCCCGCGATAAGCATCCCAATACGGCGGCAGCTTGCGCATCGGCGGATTTTTCTCCACCTCCAGCGCCTTCTGCTGCGCTGCATCCAGTTCCCTGCGCACGCGCTGCACAATCGGCGCCGCATCCACGCCGATTTTTTCAGAATAAATTTCCCACAGCGGCGGATGCGCATCGATTTTCCGGTAACGCAGCGGCTGCGTAATCGTCGGATCATCGACTTCGCTGTGCCCGTGTCTGCGATAACCAATCAAGTCGACCACCACGGGCGTGCCAAACGCGTAGCGATAGTCCGCCGCCATCCGCCCCACGCGCGCTACTGCGTCGGGATCTTCCGAGTTCACATGAAAAATCGGAATCGGCAGCCGCTTCGCCAGGTCAGAGGAAAATCGCGATGATTGCGAATCCCGTGGAATCGTCGTGAACCCGATCAGATTATTCACGAGAATGTGCACCGACCCGCCCACCGTGAATCCCTCCACGCCCGCCATGTTCAGCGTCTCCGCCCAAACTCCCTGCCCCGCAAACGCCGCGTCTCCGTGCATCAGCACCGGCACCACATGCCGCAATCCCGCGTCGCCTCTCCGCTCTTGCTTCGCGCGCGTCCGCCCGATCGCCACAGGATCCACGGCCTCCAAATGGCTCGGATTCGACACCAGGTGCATGCCTACTTTTTTTCCACTCGCTGTCGCAAATTCGCCGGTCGCGCCCATGTGATACTTCACGTCGCCGCCACCCAGTACGCTGCGCGGATCCACATCCTCAAATCGCGCAAAGACTTCCGCTGCCGCGCGCCCCACGATGTGCACCATCACGTTTAACCGCCCGCGATGGCTCATCGAGAGCACCGCCTGCACTGCGCCCTGCTCGGACGACGCTTCCAAGATCGCATCCAGCAACGGCAGCAGCGCCGCTTCTCCCTCCAGCGAATAGCGCTTCGTTCCCAGATAACGCGTCTGCAGCACCTGCTCGAAAATTTCCGCACGCACCAGCCATTCCAGAATTCGCGCGCGATCCGCTTCCGGCGCTTCCGCTTCCATCCGCGCTTGAATCCATTCCCGCTTTTCGCGCTCGGCAATGTGCATGAACTCGACGCCGACCGTCCCGCAATAAACTCGTCGCGCCGCTTCCGCATCCGCGCCGCTCAATTCCAGCTCCGGCATGGCCACCGGCGCCATGTCTCCCAGCGGATCCAGGTTCGCCTGAAGATATCCCCAGCGGCGGAATGCGTCCCAGACGCGCTCCTGCGCGTCCTGCGTCGCTGCGGAGTCCACAATTGTTTGCTGACGGCTCACGAATCTCCCCAAGTTCTGGTAACTACCGCTCTGCTATTATAACAAGGACCGGCCAAGGCGCGAGAGAAGCCCCGCCACTTTTATCACCACGCGTTCAGCAACCTCCGCACCAGCACCAACTGCCCTAGATGATACGAATTGTGATCAATCAACAGCAACACCTGGCGCAAGAACGTCTGTCCCGTGCCGTGCTTAATCCGCGCGAAAAGCTCCGTCCGCGGATTGCTCACCAGTTTCTCCATCTCCTTCAAATCATGAAAGAATTCGCGCACGCTCCTCTCCCACTCCGCGTCATCCGCCGGCGCCAGGCTCTTTGGCCAATATCCCGCCGGCCAATCCGGCGATACGTGCTTCGGATCCAAGGTGAATTCCAAAATATCGCGCTGCGCCAGCCGCGCGTGTTCGAGCAAATCCCACACCGAATGCGGCGACCCCGCCGGCCGCACTCCGCGATGCGCCGGGTCCAGGCCCGCCAGCGCCTGTTTCCAATCCGCATGGGCCTCGCGCCAACTCAGTACCTTGCCCAATTGCTCGCGCAACAACGTATCGTTCACCTCGCGCCCAGCTTTCGCAACCAGCTTCTTCGCGCCTGCCTTCTTGGCGGACGCTCGTTTCACCTGCCGCTTGTTTTTCCGTTTCGTCGCCATTTCCGCCTCCAGATCAATCCACCACGCTCATTTGCAGCAGCGTTCAAGCCATTCATTGTCCGCCACACCACTAGGGAGTATCATCCTGCAGAATTTTTCAACACAGGAGCACTCGATGACCGCCGCCACCCATTCCCGCCGCGATTTCTCGCGCATCCTCGGCCAATCCCTGGCGGCCGCAATCGCCGCTCCCACCCTGCCAAGTCTAAAACGATTGGATGCGCGGCAAAGCAATCCGATGCCCCTCGGCCCCATCCTTCTCAACTTCAACGAAAATCCCTATGGCCCGTCGCCCAAAGCCCGCGCCGCCCTGGCCGATTGCGGCTCCATCTCCAATCGCTACCCCGACGCAGACTATCGTTCGCTGATGAACACGCTCGCGCAAAAATATAACCTGAAGGCTGAAAATACTATCCTCGGCTGTGGCTCGACGGAAATTCTGCGCGCGGCCGACAACGCATTCCTCGATCCCACGCGCAACGTCGTAGCCGCAGCGCCCACTTTCGAAGCGGTTCTCGACTACGCGCGCGTGCTGCACTCGAATGCCGTGCTGATCCCGCTCACCGCCGACCATCGTCACGACCTCCCGAAAATGGCCGCGGCCTGCACCTCCAAAACCGGCGTAGCCTACGTCTGCAATCCCAATAATCCCACCGGCACCATCGTCACGCGCGACGAATTCGCCGCCTTCGTGCAAGCCGTACCGCCCGCTACGCTCATCATCGTGGACGAAGCCTACTGCGATTTCCCCAATGACCCGCGCTACACGAGCGCCCTGGAATTCATCCCCGCGCATCCCAACGTCATCGTGGCGCGCACATTCTCAAAAATCCACGGCATGGCGGGAATGCGGCTGGGCTACGCCATCGGTGCCCGCGAACCCATCTCCCGCCTCACGCAACAGCTGCTCCAGGACAACGGCAACGCCGCCGTGCTACAAGCCGCGCTCGCCAGCCTCGCCGACAACGATCACATTGCCTCCTGCCGCGCGCAACTCAATGGCACGCGCGATTGGCTCTGCGCCCAACTAACCAAGGACTCCCGCCCGTTCATCCCTTCGCAAGCCAATTTCGTAATGCTCGACCTGGGCACTGACGCAAAACCGATCATCGAACAATTCCGCACGCGCAATATCCTCGTCGGACGCCCTTTCGCCGCCATGCCCAATTTCCTGCGCGTCACGATCGGTACGCAACCCGAAACCGAAGCGTTCCTCGCTGCCCTCCGCGAAATCTCGCCCGCCAACCCTGCGCGCGCAGCCGCATAAATCAAAAGGCTCTTCCCAGCGCTTGCACGCCGAGAAGAGCCGTTGAATAAGGTTTTCCCTGTTTTCCGGACTCGCTCCCCGCCCTCCGGTTCCGTACAAGCATCGGAACTCAAACTGCCGGGGAACTTCGCTCGGTCCTATCTCAAGCCATCACTAGAAAGACGCGCTTCTTACGGCGCCGCGATGCTCTGTGGCCCGGCCGATCGCCGCTGTTGGAAACATTCGCGGCAATATACCGGCCGTCCTTGTGTCGGCTTGAACGGAACGGTTGTTTCTTTTCCGCATTGCGAACACACCGTCTTGGTTTCGACACGCTGTACGCTGCCGGAACCTGCCGTGGTGCCCGCCGAGCGATTAGCCTTGCACGCCTTGCACCGCTTGGGCTCATTCTTGAAGCCCTTGTCGGCGAAAAACATCTGCTCGCCGGCGGTGAAAACGAACTCAGCCGAACATTCAGCGCACTTCAAAACCCTGTCATGGTATTCCATACGCTGCTCCAAAGCCTTGCTGGAACAGGAGTAGCAGCGGAACAGTTCTTGCCGGAAGCATGCGGGCGCGTGCCCGGAAAATTCACGCCTCCCTCATTCCCACCGGCCGAACCATTTGAATGGACCCCGGTTATATGGTCGCCTAGTCTTGCTCACGCCGTTGCTTTTTTCGGAGACGCTTACGCGAGAGGGCCTCTTTGGCACGGCGCCTTTCACCTGGTTTCATGTAGTAGCTGTGCTTTTTAATCTCTTTGATGATGTCTTCCGACTGCACCTTTCTCTTGAAGCGTCGGAGTGCATTCTCCAGAGATTCTCCCTCTTGAATGACAACTTCTGCCACGCGTATTCACCCCCGTTCCCCGTTGAATGTTAGATTGCACTGTGTGGGTTACCACCAGTGTAGCCGGTTCACACCCGAACCGGCAATTGCCAAGTTCTTCTATCGCCCGCCCACCCGTAAGTCAAGGGGTAAATTGGCGAAGCGCCAAAAACCCTCCTTTGTAACTCTCTAGTTATCATCAACACGCTCACTCGCTCCGCAGCGCCGCCGCGAACGGAGCATGGCAACAACGAACCTGTTTTTGAATTTGTAGCGGACGCCTAGCTTCCAGGCGGGCGTACCTGATGTGGGAGGGTGTCCGGCCGGGTCTTTGCTTTGCCGTTGCGTCGAATTTGCCTATGAAATTGTGAATCGCCACCGCTCTCTTCCAGCCCGCTCGCACTTGCTGTTAGAATGCTTTCCGCCAGACCAGGACTTTCGGGAGGAACGTTCCCATGCCTCTGATGCGCAACGCACTTGCGGTCCTGCTGGCCGGTGGCCAGGGCGAGCGTCTTTGGCCTCTCACGCGCGATCGCGCCAAGCCCGCAGTCCCCTTCGGCGGCATCTACCGCATCATTGATGTCACGCTTTCAAATTGCCTGAATAGCGATCTGCGCCGCGTGTTCGTGCTCACCCAATACAAAGCTCTCAGCCTCAATCGCCACGTGCGCCGCGGCTGGTCCTTGCTCATGGGCCACGGCGATTTCATTGAAGTTCTCACTCCGCAGATGCGCGTCTCGCAGCACTGGTATCAAGGCACCGCCGACGCCGTATATCAAAACATCTATTCCATCGGCTCCGAGCAATCCAACTTCGTCTTCATTCTTTCTGGCGACCACATTTACAAAATGAACTATCAGAAGATGCTCGAGCAGCACGTCGAAGCCGGCGCCGACGTCACCGTCGCCACCTTCGAAGTCTCTCCCGAGGAGGCCGCCGGAAGCTTCGGTGTCCTCGAAACAGACAAAGACTGGCGCATCGTTGGCTTCGAGGAAAAACCGGCCGATCCCAAGCGCTCGCGCATCCATCCGGAAAAAGTAAACGCCTCCATGGGCGTCTATCTTTTCAATACGCAGCTGCTCGTTCCCATCTTGATTGCCGACGCCGAAGATCCTACCTCCAAACACGATTTCGGCAAGGACATCATTCCGCGCATCATCGAAAACCACCGCGTCTTCGCTTACAATTTCCGCGACGAAAATAAAAAGGAAGAATCATACTGGCGTGATGTCGGCACCGTCGAGGCCTACCACGAAGCCAACATGGACCTGGTTTCCGTCTCTCCGGTCTTCAATCTCTACGATAAAAGCTGGCCGCTGCACACATGGCAGCAGCAATATCCGCCTGCGAAATTTGTCTTTGCCGATCCCTCGCGCATGGGCGTCGCACTGGATTCCATCGTCGGCGCCGGCTCCATCATTTCCGGCGGACGCGTCACCAAATCCGTGCTCGGTCTCGACGTGCGCGTCAATAGCTACAGCGAAGTAGATCAGTGCATCATCTTCAATCACGTGATCGTCGGCCGCAGCTGCCGCATTCGCCGCGCCATAATTGATCGCCACGTAAGTCTGCCCGAAGGCACAGTAATCGGCTACGACGCCGAAGCCGACCGCGCCCGTTACTCCGTTACCGAACACGGCGTCGTTGTCGTAGTACGCCCCGAATCTATGATCGAAGAACCCGAATAACCTCGAATCATTCAGCCCGGTTTTTCCTGGCACGGCCACTCCTGGCTGTGTATCGTTTTCTTTCGTAGCGCCGTCATCCTGAATCTGCGAACGCGGGTGAAGGATCTGGCTTCGATTTCTCCGTTCCCAGCAGCATGTCGTGTCGGCCGGCCGTCCCCCGCCGCTACCTCAGAAACGCAACCGACGCCTCGCCTTGTACCATGCACCCAAAACCGTTTACGATGTTCGTCGCATAAATAACAACCAACTCATAGGAGTCCCATGTCCACGAAAATCACCAAAGTCCTCGGCCGCGAAATCATCGATTCCCGCGGCAATCCCACCGTCGAAGCCGACGTCCACGTCGAAGGCGGCGCCGTCGGCCGCGCCGCCGTCCCTTCCGGCGCCTCCACCGGTGAACACGAAGCCATCGAACTACGCGACGGCGACAAATCGCGCTACCTGGGCAAAGGCGTCCTGAAAGCCGTCGGCCACGTGAACGCCGAAATCGCAAGAGCCGTCACCGGCCTCGACGCCGCCGAACAACAAACTCTCGATCGCAAGATGATTGATGCCGACGGCACGGCCAACAAATCGAGTTTCGGCGCCAATGCCATCCTGGCCGTCTCCATGGCCGCCGCCCGCGCCGCCGCCGCGCAACTCGCTCTCCCGCTCTACCAATATCTGGCGCGCTATTCGAGCGACCAATCCGCCAACACGCTCCCCGTACCCATGATGAACATCGTCAACGGCGGCGCCCACGCCGATAATTCCGTGGACGTGCAGGAATTCATGGTCATGCCCGTCGGCGCGCCCAATTTCCGCGAAGCGCTGCGCTGGGGCGTCGAAGTTTTCCATCATCTGAAAGCTGTGTTGAAGAAAAACGGCTACTCCACCGCCGTGGGCGACGAAGGCGGCTTCGCGCCCAATCTGAAATCCAATGAAGAAGCTCTCGAACGCATCCTGGAGGCCATCACCGCCGCCGGTTACAAGCCTGGCGAACAAATCGCTATCGCCCTCGACCCCGCCTCCAGCGAATTCTACGACCGCGCTACAAAAAAATACGTTTTCAAGAAGTCCGACAAATCCGCGCGCACCTCAGCAGAGATGGTGAAATTCTGGGAAGCCTGGGCGGCCCAATATCCCATCGTCTCCATCGAAGACGGCCTCTCCGAAGACGATTGGGACGGCTGGAAAATTATCACGCGCGACCTCGGCAAAAAAATCCAGCTCGTCGGCGACGATGCTTTCGTCACCAACCCGAAAATTTTCGCGCGCGGCATCTCCGAAGGCGTCGGCAACGCCATCCTGATCAAGCTCAATCAAATCGGCACCGTGAGCGAAACCATTGAAGCCGTCGAAATGGCGCGCAAAGCCAATTACGCCGCCATCGTTTCTCATCGCAGCGGCGAAACCGAAGACACCTTCCTCGCCGATTTCGTCGTCGCCATGGGCACCGGCCAAATCAAGACCGGCTCTGCCTCCCGCACCGACCGCATCGCCAAATACAACCAACTCCTCCGTATCGAGGAAGCCTTAGGTGCCAAAGCCCGCTTCCGCGGCCGCAAGGCGTTGCGTCCGTAACTGCAGGTTATTTCGCAGCCCCGGCCCCAGCGATGGAATCAGGAGGACGTGCACACATGAACGACTTCGCGGCAACGTACGATCCAACCTCGGACGAAAGAACGATGGCGACTCTCGCTCAAGTACTGCAACTCGTCGGCTGGTGGATCGCTCCGCTGATCATTTACCTGATCAGGCGCGAATCGAAATTTGTCGCCTTCCACGCCATGCAGGCGCTGCTGTGGCAAATCCTAGTGATGATCTGGTGGTTCGGCACCATGATCGTGTGGTTCGCCGTGATTTTCACTACGGTGCTTTCGCATGCGGGAAAAGCCGCGGCAAATAATCCTCCCCCTCTCGGATTCTTCCTGGGTGCTGCCGCGATTTGGTTCGTCGCGATGGTGGTCATGTGCTTGAATCTGTTTATCGGCGTCTATTACGGCATCAAAGCCGGCCACGGCGAATGGGCCGCTTACCCCATCATCGGACGCATGGCTCAGCGCATCGTCCGCGCATGAACCTCGCGTGATTTATTTCGATGAGGTATTCTGACCCGCGACATGACCCAACAAAATAAACGCCCGAAACCCATCGTCCTCACCGTCCTAGACGGCTGGGGCTATCGCGCCGAAAGCAAAGGCAACGCCATCGCTCTCGCGCGCAAACCAAATTACGATCGCCTGCTGAAGCAATTTCCCAACACGCTCATTCATACTTCCGGCCCCGCCGTCGGCCTCCCCGAAGGACAGATGGGCAATAGCGAAGTCGGCCACCTGAATATCGGCGCCGGCCGCATCGTGCACATGGACATCACGCGCCTAGACCAGCTCATCGCCAGCGGCGAGTTCTCGCGCCAGCCGCTGCTGCGCGAAGCCATGGAACGCGGTCGCGCACATCAACTTCATTTGCTGGGCCTGCTCAGCGACGGCGGCGTGCACTCCCACGTCGAACATCTTTACGCTCTGTTGCGCATGGCCCGCGAAAATAAAGTCACGCGCGTTTTCGTCCACTGCTTCATGGACGGCCGCGACACACCGCCGAACAGCGGCATCGATTTCCTGCGCGCACTCGAACAGAAAATGCGCGAATACGGCGTCGGCCAAATTGCCACCGTCATTGGCCGCTACTACGCCATGGATCGCGACAATCGCTGGGACCGCATTGAAAAATCCTACCGCGCCATGGCTCACGGCGAAGCCGAGGCAAAATTCACAGACCCCGTCGCCGCCATGCGCGCCAGCTACGAAAAAGGCGTCACCGACGAATTCGTAGTCCCCACCGTCATCACCACCGAGCCCGCCCCCGGAAAGCCCGCCGACCCGCGCGGCGTAATCCGCGATGACGACGCCGTGATCTTCTTCAACTTCCGCGCCGACCGCGCCCGCGAAACCACCCGCGCCCTCGTCGAACCGGACTTCAAAGAATTCGCCGACCCCGCGCGCCCGAACAATCTTTTCTTCGTCGCCACCACGCAATATGACAAAGCCTGGTCTTGGCTGCGCTACCTGATCGCGCCCGAAAAGTTGGAACAAATCCTCGCCAACGTGTTTGCCGAGCAGGACTACAAAAATCTACGCGTAGCCGAAACCGAAAAATATGCGCACGTCACATATTTCTTCAATGGCGGGGTAGAAAAACCGTTTCCAGGAGAAGAACGCGTGGTCGTCCCGTCGCAGAAAGTGCCCACTTACGATTTAAAACCGGAAATGTCCGCCGCAGGCGTCGCCGACACCGTAATCCACGCCATCGAAAAAGGAAATTTCGACGCTATCATCATGAATTTCGCGAACGCCGACATGGTCGGTCATTCCGGCAAGCTAGAGGCGACAATCAAAGCCGTAGAAACCGTGGACGAATGTCTAGGCAGAATTTTTCAATCTCTGCACCCGCGCGGCGGCGCCTGGATCATCACCGCCGACCACGGCAACGCCGAAACCATGATCGATCCCGTTACCGGCGGCGCCCACACCTACCACACTACCAATCCCGTTCCCTTCATCCTGCTCACAGAAAACGGCCGCACCCAACTCACCTCCGGCGGCTCCCTTCGCGACATCGCCCCCACGCTGCTAGGCGTCCTGGAAGTTCCCGAGCCCCCAGAAATGTCGGGCCGCGACCTCCGCATCCCCCAAAAATAGCGTGCCGTCATCCTGAAGCCGCGACAGCGGGTGCAGGATCTCTCTTCGATTTCAGCCCCGAGACCATCCTAATTCCCCGTCACCGGCTTCGGCGACGTATACCACTCCCGCGCATTCACCACGATCTTCTTCTTCTTCCCCTTCTTGTCCGAAGTCGTAAATGGGTTGCCCTCGTTATCCAATATCTCCACCTTCAACTTATGTACTTTCCCATCAGGCGGCGTCGAGGGCGTAAACCCAATCGTGTACTGATTCCGCAAAAAAACCGCCACGGAATTGAAGATGTCGTTCATCTCCCCTTCAAACCGTGGAAACCAGGCCCACCCGCCAGTCATCTCCGCAAACGTCTTCAACTGGTTTTCCGCCTGTAAATAATTCACGCTCGCAAACTCCGGCCCCGTCATGCTTCTTTCGTGAATTCCCATCGCATCCAGTGCCCCGCCCATCCCCACGCAGAAAATCGTCACGTCCGTTTCCTTCAACGGCTTAAAAGTCTGATCCAAGGTGTGTTTGCTGAACGTGTCGTAACCGGAAGCGATAATCAGAATGGAGCGCTTCCCCTTCACGTCCCGCAACTGGTCCAGCGTCTCCAGTGTCGCATCGAATAAATTCGCCTCGCTGAAATCGGGAAAATAAAGTTGCGCCACTTCCTGCGCCACCGCCCGCTTATCCTGCGTGAAATCGGACACCATGGTCGTCTTTAAATCAAAAGTCTTGAACGCCACCCAGTCCTTCTGGTTCAAATGATCCAGAAAGTTATAGGCCCACATCTTCCCGCGATATCCGAAGTAGCTTCCCATCCGCCGGCTGAACTCCATCAGCACCACAATCGTGATCGGCGCCTCGCTCGCTCCGAAATTGCTGATCTGCTGTGGCTGGCCATCGTCCAGCACGCGGAAATTTTGTTTCTGCAAGCCGGTGATGATGTTTCCTTCCGCATCCGTCACCACCGCATCAATATTCACCACGTTCGATTGCACCGCGATGGTCACCTGCGGCGCTTGCGCCTGCGGCTTGCCCGCTTCCGATGGCTGCTGCTGCCCCGTCGGCTGCTTAGGCGCCGCGCCGGGCTGTTGCGCCGGCGCAGGCGTCACCGGCCCTTGCTGTTGCCGCGCGTAAGACGTCAACGTCCCCGGCGGAACGCCCAGCGCCACAATCAAAATACCCAACAGCGCCACTCGCATCCATGTCTTCAATTTCGTGCTCTCCTCGTTTCGCAACTCGCCCAGCTGCACTTATTTGCCACTAAGATGCGTCCACGCGCCCTCGGGATGGTCCGCCATCTCAGCGCATTCAGCCACAATTGCTATTCAGAAAACGCCCCGTGTCTCGTCCCCAAAACCGTATCCACCAGCATGATAGTATGAATTGGTCTTCTGCTCTGCGAATGAATTTCATTTTCTGGGGGAAATCCAGGATGGCGCGCGCGCGCATTCCGTCACCGATTCTTGTCCTTATAGCATTCCTGTTCACTGCCGTATCCGGTCAGGCACAGTCCGTTCCCACCTCGCCGCAATATTCGCCCGCTGCGAGCCCGTCGCTAACCCAAATTCAAACTGACGGGCTCGGCTGGCTGCAAGGCCTGCTGCGCATAGATACCACCAACCCGCCAGGCAACGAACTGGTAGCCGCGAAATACATCGCCGCCATTCTCAGCAAAGAAGGCATCCCCTCTGAAATTTTCGAAAGCACGCCCGGCCGCGGATTCATCGTCGCGCGTCTTTCCTCCAGCGCCGTGCCCGATCCATCCCGCGCCCTCCTGTTGATGGCGCATCTGGACGTCGTCGGCGTCGACAAGTCCAAATGGACCCAAGATCCCTTTGCCGCAACCATAAAAGACGGCTACCTCTACGGCCGCGGCGCCATTGACGACAAAGGCATGCTCGCCGCCAATCTTGCCGTCTTCATCGAACTCAAACGCTCCAGCGCGCGCCTCAACCGCGACGTCATCTTCTTCGCCGAAGGCGACGAAGAATCTTACGGCACGAACGGCGTGGTATTCGCCGTTGATAAGCACTGGGACAAAATTGCATCCGGCTTCGCCATTAACGAAGGCGGCCACATTTTCGCCAAGGACGGCAAGCCGCAGTACGCCGCCGTGGAAGTCAGTCAAAAAGTTCCCGCGAACGTGGACGTCATCGCCAAAGGCACGTCCGGCCATGCGTCCATGCCCCGCAAGGACAATCCCGTCACTCATCTTGCCGCAGCGATTGAGAAAATCGGCAGCTACGAAGCCCCCTCACAATTTAATTCCGTAACGCGCGCTTATTTTCAGGCCATCGCTCCGCTGCAGGACGAGGAAACCGGCAAGTGGATACGCTCGCTCGACACCTCCGACCGCGGCGAACACGCCGCCAAGGTGATCTCGAATGATAGCCCGCTGTGGAACGCTATGCTGCGCGATACTGTTTCGCCCACCGTCTTGCAAGCTGGAGTTCGTGCGAATGTGATTCCCTCGGAAGCGCGCGGTATAATCAACGTCCGCCTGCTCCCGGGAAACCAGCTTGCTCCACTGCTTGCCAAATTCCAGCAACTTGTAAACGATCCGGCCATACACTTCGAGCCCGAGCTGCCCTTGTCCGAAACCGCTCCTTCCTCCTCGCTCACTTCCGATTTCTACAACACCATCTCCAGCGTTACGGCCAAAACCTATCCGGGCATCCCCGTCATTCCATTCATGTCTCCGGGCTACACGGACTCTACCTCGCTGCGCTTGCGCAATGTGCAAGCCTACGGCCTGCTTCCCTTCGCGCTCAGCGAGGATGATTTTTCTCGCTTCCACGGCGATAACGAACGTATCTCGCTCGATTCTTTTCACAAGGGCATTGAATTTCTCTTCGCAATCGTGAATGATTTCTCGGTGAGCAAATAATCGTGATTAATCTACGCAGAGCAAAAATAGTCTGTACCCTCGGTCCCGCCACCTCCTCGTACAAAATGATCGAGAAGCTGGTACACGCCGGGATGGACGTCGCCCGCTTGAACTTTTCCCACGGCTCGCATGAAGACCGCGTGCGCATGGTCGCCGCCCTGCGCCGCGCTTCCGCACGTTACGAAAAACCCATCGGCGTGCTCGCCGATCTGCAGGGCCCGAAAATCCGCACGGGCAAGCTCGTTGCCGGCAAAGCCATACGCCTGCGCTTCGGCCAGCGCTTCGTCATCACCACGCGAAATATTCCCGGCACCGAAGAAGGCGTCAGCACCACTTTTCGCGCGCTGCCCGAATCCGTGCACAAGGGCGACCGCATTCTCCTCAGCGATGGCGACATAGCGCTGCGCGTTCTCGCCACCCACGGCCAGGACGTGATCACCCAGGTCGAAAACCCCGGAGACCTCGGCGAACACCAAGGCATCAATCTTCCCGGAATCAAGCTCAATATCCCGTCGATGACTACCAAAGATCGCAAGGACCTGCAGTCGGCCCTCGCCATCGGCGCCGATTACCTGGCGCTCAGCTTCGTGCGCACCGCAGCGGACGTGCGCGCCGCCAAATACGCCATCGCTCGCGCCGGAAAAGATACGCCGGTGATCGCCAAGCTCGAAAAGCCGGAGGCCATAGACAACCTCGATGAAATTCTGGCGATCGCCGATGGCGTGATGGTCGCGCGCGGCGATCTGGGCGTGGAGATGAGCCCGGAAAAAGTTCCCGTGGTGCAAAAGCAAATCATCCTGAAAGCCCGCAACGCGCTGATCCCCGTGATCACCGCCACGCAAATGCTCGATTCCATGCAAAAAAATCCGCGGCCCACGCGCGCCGAAGCTTCCGACGTAGCCAATGCTATCTTCGACGGCAGCGACGCCCTTATGCTTTCCGGCGAAACCGCCGCCGGCCTCTATCCGCTGGAATCCGTCACAATGATGGACCGCATCATCCGCGAAGCCGAAGCCAGCGTCACGCAATTGCCGCGCCCCGCGCGCTCCGGCAATCTGCAAATCAATGAAGTCATCGCCGAAGCCATTTGTCACGCCGCCGAAGAATTGCACCTCAGAGTCGTCGCCGTTTTCACCGAGAAGGGTTCGTCCGCAGGCCTGGTCTCGAAGTATCGTCCGCGCGCCCCCATCGTCGCTTTCTCCCCAGTCCAGGAAACGCGCCGCCGCCTCGCCCTTTTCTGGGGCGTCCTGCCGCGCAGCATGGGCGCCGTCCACGACATCGACAAACTCGCGGCCACCGCCGAAAAACGTCTGCTCGAAGAAAAACTGGTAAAGCGAGGCGACATAATCGGCGTAGTAGCCGGCACCCCCATCGGCACCACAGGCTCGACCAATCTGATGCGCCTCCTCCGCATCGGCGGGTAAGCGCCACCAGTTTTTGCAGCACCGTCATCCTGGTCTCGCGCAAGCGGGAGAAGGATCTCTCTTGCACTTGCGTTCGTCTTTCTCTGTGTTCTCCGTCCTTTCCAGGTCCCCTCCGTGTTAAATCTTCGGAACTCCGCAAACACACCATGGCGCCGAAACGAACCACTCGACGATTTCCCGCACCCGAACGGGCGCGCTCCCACGGAAACCCCTAATTTACCCAACTATCCGGATTCGAAGGCGGCTTGTCCTGATGATCCCGCACATAGACCTCAAACTTCCTCTTCAACCTTCTCCTCTTCCAATCCGAAAAATAATTTCGCACGCTGTACCCATAAGACCCGCGCCGCAAATAAATGTATCCCACCAACATCCCGCCCAGATGGCACACGTGGCTCACGTTGTCACCCGAGACTCCGAGCGTGCTAAAAAATTCAATCGCGCCCATCACAATCACAAACACGCGCATGGACACCGTCACCGGGAGCGGAAAAACCCACACCTGCCGGTGCGGCATAATCATCGCCACAGCCAGCAGCACGCCGTAAATCGCACCGGAAGCTCCGATCGTGGGCACCAGCGCGGTCCCGCGGCCGTGCGGGTCCAGCAGCAGCTTCACAATGATATCCACAATGCCTGCGCCAACTCCGCAAACGAAAAAGTAAGTGTAAAACTTGCGGCTGCCCCAAGCCCGCTCCAAATCCGCGCCGAACATCGCCAGGTATAGAAGATTGAACAGAATGTGCAGAATTCCACCGTGCAGGAAAATATAGGTGAATGGCTGCCAGATCCGGAATCCGAACACCGCAGCGTAGGGAACCAGCCCTAGCCCGAATGTCCAGAATCGCACGCCGGCCTCGCCGAAAAGTAAAGCCGACAGTTCTTGCAGCAGGAAAACCGAGACGCACGCAATGCAAATGGTCTTAATCGCGGGCGGGAAATAACTCCCGATGTCGAACATGTACCCGCCGCCGCCGCGCGAAATAGATCTCACAGCTCACAAGTCTAAAGGCTCGCCACGTGAGAGTCAAAGCCGCGCCGGGATAGGTTACAGAGCGGGGAAAAGTGATACACCCCTCGGCATCGTCGCCGACCTGCGATTTCCATTTCGTCGCGAACAGCCGCGATAAAATTTCGACTACCCGCGCGTGCGTTGTCGGCGGCGGTTGGCGATGGGGATTTCGATGAGGTTTAGTGTTGCGGGAATTTCGTTTTTGTTGCAACGGCAATTTCAACGATGACGGGGACACTTCAACTGCGTTAAATATTCGCTGGGGGTTATTCAATGGTGATGTGAGCTATTTCACGGATCACACGAAATTGAAATCAGAGGCTGATTCTTCTGTGAGATTGCATTTCTATCTTCCCTGTTTGCAGTAGCTTGCACCGAAAATAACAGTCATTAAATCCGTCGCCCTATTTTTGCACGATATTCTACAGTCTTGCGATTTCGCACGGCATGCAAGTATGTCGGCGTAATCGGCAAAATTCGTTTGCAGGGGCGGGATGAGGCGCGAAATCCATTTGATTGCATAACAACGTCGGCTCCTTAGACCCGAGTAGACTATGGTTTGTCGATGACCAAAGGCTCGGGAGAAAGGAGCCGAACATGGTCATTATAGG
>Ga0209420_1000038_pt1 | contig 85066 bp, 63 predicted proteins | sample BlaSpr_A8_OM1_O1_FD_187972 | JGI IMG/M metagenome (GOLD analysis project Ga0209420, IMG submission 187972) | Forest soil microbial communities from Thunder Bay, Ontario, Canada - Black Spruce, Ontario site 2_A8_OM1_O1 (SPAdes) (version 2) | ecosystem: Environmental > Terrestrial > Soil > Boreal... | reverse complement strand
GATGGAGCGATTGCAGAAGCATGATCAGTTGGCTCAAATCCCCGTAATCGTACTAACAGGACGTGGAAAGACGAACAACATGGACCGAGCCTTGCGGGCAGGAGCCGTAGCCTTTTTCCAAAAACCCGTGGAAGACGCTCCGCTGTTGCTGGCCATCTGGAAAGCGCTGGATCTGCCACAGGACCGAGCGTTGGTTAACGACTGAAGCCTCACTCGGGGCGGAAAGCCCAGCCGTCAAAACGTGCCTGCAAGTTAGACTGTGGATTGCCTTTCTTCTTGCGCCGTCCCTTGCGCGTCTCGTCCGGCAGAGTGATCCCCTAGCTCCGGTCCTCTAGTCTCGCGAGCTACTGTGCCATCTGCTGATCGCATTCCGTGATCTGTTTCTGGCAAAACTCGTATCCCGCCTGTTCACTGCCGCAGGACAAATAACTGGACAAATAACTGGTCCTTGACTCTTGTGACCTTCTCATAGAAGCACTCAGAATCCTGCGCAGGGTGGAATACGCGGAGTTTTCCAGGACGGCTTCGAATTCGCCTGTGGGTCGACCGGGGCGAGCCAGAATGGGCGGATCGCGCAGCACCACAAAACTCTAGCTTTCGATTTTCCCGGGCCGGATTGCTGAGGACTCGCCTCGGCAGCAGAGGCCATACCGTTGCCAAATTCGGAACCACGGGCTGTGCGCGAGCATTTCATCGTGCCTTCGATTGGCAGCAGAGATGTCGCTTGCGCTGAGGGGCCTAATATCCGGCGCTTCGAACATTTCCTGTAGCTGCTCAATCTCGTCAATGATGCGTTCAACGTCCATGCGTCACAATCATCTAAGAGAAGACGCGGAGCAGTCAACCCGAAGCGGCAACTAGCCTGAAATCCCTCGCTTTGTGACCAGATAGACGGCAAAGCTCCCCAGCCAATGACCACCTTCGTAATGCTTGCCAGTGACGGCCGCCAGTCCCGCACTCCTGTGCTCCTCAGCCACCGCCATGATCATCGGTAAGCGCTTGTCGTCTTGGGGCAAACCCGCTGCAATGCCTTCTAGCATCCATGCGCGACTCAGGTTCAGCCCATCCAAGTGCGCCAACTTGGGGTCACTGGGATCGGGCGACACCACTGGCTGTAGCCAAGAGCCATTCTTTGCGCGGGAAATTTGAGGCAGAAACGTGCGGAGCCAGCGAGCAAACTCAGAACCCGGCAGCGCACGCCGCATCACGTCAGCCTCGCCGAGACAGGGCGAAAGAAAGTCCTCGCCGGAAGGTTCATAAGCCAGCGAACAATCCTTGTCACCGAGATAGAACTGCCGGGCTTTCGATGCCAGCAGGTCGGCAAATTTTGTGTCTCCATCGGCGCGGGCGTAGTCCAGCATCAAGCCAAGAGCGAATGCGGTCTGGTCATGCTCTCCGATTCGCACCGGATGGGAAAGCTTGGGCAGCCAGCCGTTCACCCGTTCCAGCACTGCCTGTTCCAGCGGACGCAGGTTCGCGGCCATCTCGCGTGCCTGAGGGTCATCCCACCCCCGAAGCTCCGCAACCAGTTGCAGCAGCCATGCCAGCCCATAGGGACGCTCAAAGCTGGCGCGTCCCTCAGCGCGGAGGTACGCCGCCTCCTGCGCGATGTTGTCCGAGCTCAGGCTTTGTCGCAGCGCTTCTCGCGCAGCGGGCGCAAAGGTGGCATCGGGAAAGGTCCTGATCAGCCGGACCAGCAGCCAATGTCCGTGCACCGAGGAATGCCAGTCGTAGCAGCCATAGAATGCGGGCGTCAGCTTTCTCGGCGGGGCCACATCCGCATCGCTGTTCAAGCTGTGACTGAGCTTGTTTGGATATTCCCTGTGGACGCACGCGAGTGCGAGATTGGCAAACCGCTCCGCAGCGTTGATGTCAAAACCGGAGGGCATAGCGGACGTCTGAGCACTCGCAGCGTTCGCGGCAAGAATAAGAGAGACAACCCAAAATGTGGACCTCATCACGTTGCCACTCTAAACGAAATGTCAGCGCGATTGAAGCCGCTTTTAGAACTTGGCAGAATCCAAGCGTGCCCGATCTCTCTGAGGAGTGATGATCTCTTTGGTGAACCGTGTCGCTGACGTTCATTTTCGGAGGGATCCGAGCGGACCGCTGGTTTTTATTCCGTTCGCCGTCAGGGGGAAGTGTTACTTCGTGGATTCGAAAGCTGACGAAGAACTTCTCGACCGCACCGGACGCCACTTCTCCAGTGCTGGCAGCAACTCTATGACGCAATCCCGGTGCCCCATGATCACGAGTCTACCAACCAGAGATTCTTTCCCTCTTGTCCGAATCCGGTGAAAACGGTGCATTCGATAAGTGCAGCAGATAAGTTCTCGGAAAAGCGAGGCGTTCAATGCACTATTCCGCGGCTTGGACAGATTCCGGGTTTCTCCTCGGTTGCGCGCACGAACACGAAACGATTGCGGAAGCGGATTCCTGTATTCCATGCGCTGGCGGCTATGTTGTCGCTGTCGAAAGGGGGGCCTGCTCTCGTGAACAGTCCCCAAAGCGTCTACCATTAGCACCAACCTGCCAGGCAAACCGGCCCCCAAACATAGATTTTAGCCAGTGACTGACGTTCAGATGCACAATGAGGAGCAGCTGTTGACTCCTGAATCCGAGCGTCGGGAAGAGCCAAATACTTGGCGCCTTTTGCGCAGATGGGATACTGCCAAAGGCAGAATGCTAGCGAACCCACACGAATGCAGAATCGGCGCGGTAGCCCAGTTCACGCGCCACAACCTGCTCCGACTCGTCCTGCTCAAGTTGAAAGAGAAAAGAGGATGAATCTCGATGCGCCGCGCCCGTTTGTAGTTTTGGATAGCGAAGTTGTGATAGAGAAGAAGACGCGATCCACTTTCCGCATCCGGTACCCGTTGTGCGGGGTCGTCCCGCCAAGGCGATTTCTGGGCTTATTGCTGCGGCGGGTGATGGCCATTCTTAATAAGCGATTTTGGCACAAAGTTTGCAAGAAAACTGGACCTGCGCTCAGAGCATTGCATCAAACTCAGATCAGGATGTATGGGAAACTCAGCGCTCCGTAGGAGTAAGAGGCTCGTAAGAATGAAAGAAATATCGCGAGTCGCCGATGGAAGAGGTCGTGTGGCAATTGAGAGGGTCTCGCCGCAGATTGATTGCGGCCGATTCCCCATCAAACGCATCGTTGGCGAAACAGTCGTCGTGGAGGCCGACGTGTTTGCGGATGGTCATGACCATGTGATCTGTCAGGTGCTTTATTCACGCGAGGGCGACAAAGAGTGGCAATCGTCACCCATGACGACGCTGGGTAACGATCGCTGGCGGGGTGTGTTTTCGGTCCCGAAAGCGGGTCGTTACGAATACACCATTGAAGGATGGATCGATCGTTTCTCAACTTGGCGCGACGGTCTTGGCAAACGAATCGCCGCCGGACAAGATGTCCATATCGACTTGCTCGTTGGAGCCGAGTTGATGGATGATGCCGCGGGGCGTGCCAAAGGGGACGATGCCGCCTTGCTCCGACAGGGGGCGCGAAAGATACGCGAAGAGAAGGACATGGAAATCGCAACCTCCATTGCGCTCGAGGAAGATTTGTTCAGAGCGATCCAACGCTATCCCGAACGACAGTTTGCTACCCGGTGCCAGACACCCCTGGCCATTGTTGTGGACAGAGAGAAAGCCGGCTTTTCCACTTGGTATGAAGTGTTTCCTCGATCCTGCTCCTCCGGGACCGGACGTCACGGGACACTTCGGGATTGCGAGGGGTGGCTTCCTTATGTTGCATCTATGGGTTTTGACGTCGTCTACCTGCCGCCGGTGCATCCCATCGGCCATGCCTTTCGAAAAGGAAAAAACAACTCGGTTGTGGCCGAGCCGAGTGATGTGGGTAGTCCATGGGCGATCGGATCGCAGGAGGGTGGCCACACATCAATTCATCCAGAGTTGGGGACCCTTGAAGATTTTCGGCATTTTGTATCTCAGGCTGCAGAGCATGGCCTCGAAGTTGCGCTGGATATCGCGTTTCAATGCACTCCGGACCACCCTTACGTGAAGCAGCATCCGGAGTGGTTCCGTAAGCGTCCGGATGGAACCATACAATACGCAGAGAATCCCCCGAAGAAATACCATGACATTTACCCGTTGGACTTCGAAACCGAGGACTGGAATGCGTTATGGAACGAGTTAAAGAATGTTTTTCAATTCTGGATCGATCAGGGGGTTCGTATCTTCCGTGTCGACAATCCTCACACGAAGGCATTTTCTTTCTGGGAGTGGGTTATCGGCGAGATTAAGAAGGAGCACGGCGAGGTGCTCTTCTTGGCGGAAGCGTTCACCAGACCGCATGTAATGTACCGACTGGCCAAGCTCGGTTTCTCTCAGTCCTACACCTATTTCACCTGGCGCAACACAAAACAAGAGTTAACGGACTATTTCACCGAGCTCACGCAAGGCGAAGTACGAGAGTATTTCCGTCCCAACTTCTGGCCCAACACGCCAGACATTCTTTCGGAGTTCCTCCAGGTCGGCGGTCGTCCGGCTTTCATGATCCGATTGATTCTGGCTGCCACCCTGGGGGCCAGCTATGGCATTTATGGTCCGGCGTTTGAGTTGTGTGAAAACACGCCCATGCAAGCCGGCAGTGAAGAGTACTTAAATTCCGAGAAATACGAACTCAAGCATCGCGATCTGCATTCCGCGTGGAGTTTGAAGGACATTATTTCCAGAATCAACCGAATTCGCAAAGAGAACGCGGCACTGCAAAGCAATCACAATCTGCGCTTTCATGGTACTGACAATCCGATGCTGATTTGCTACAGCAAGACGACGGACGATCTGAGCAATGTAATCGTGGTGATCGTCAATCTCGATTCATTCCACCGCCAGACGGGCTGGGTTAATCTCGATCTCACTGCCCTCGGGCTGAAGGCGGATCGTGAATTCCAAGTTCACGATCTGCTAGGCGAAGGCCGGTATTTGTGGCAGGGTTCGCGGAACTATGTGGAACTGACACCGGAAAGTCTTCCGGCACACATTTTACGGGTACGCCGATGGATTCGGACAGAGCGCGATTTCGACTATTACCTGTAATGAAGAATCTGGGAATTGCCTTCTCCGGTCCCCGATGTAGATGTAAATGGAAGGATGAGAACCATGGTGCAAACCTTGCAATCGCTGAGTGATTTTGACGTGTATTTGCTGGCTGAAGGAACCTTTGACCGTGCCTACGAGAAACTCGGCGCCCACCTCACGGAGCGTGATGGGCGCCAGGGAGTGCAGTTTGCTGTGTGGGCGCCGAATGCCAGGCAGGTCTCAGTGGTGGGCGATTTCAACCAGTGGAATCCTACGGCCAACGTGATGCGCTCCAGCTCTGCCGGAGTGTGGGAGAGCTTTATACCGACTCTCGGTCAAGGCACCATATACAAATATCACGTGATCTCCCGCTACCGGGAGTATACGGTCGACAAAACCGATCCGTATGGTTTCGCCGCGGAAGTTCGTCCCCATACGGCTTCGCGGGTATGGAACTTAGAAAACTATTCCTGGAATGATGGTTCGTGGATGACGAACCGGGCAAAGAGCCAGGCGCTGGACGCTCCCATCTCGATTTACGAAATGCACTTAGGCTCCTGGCGGCGTGTGCCCGAAGAAGAAAATCGCTGGCTGACTTATCGGGAGATGGCCCCGTTGCTGGCGGATTACGTCCGGGAGTGTGGTTTTACCCACGTCGAATTCATGCCGGTTATGGAGCATCCTTTTGATGGTTCCTGGGGATACCAGACCACCGGCTACTTTGCTCCTACTAGCAGATTCGGCACGCCGGACGATTTCAGGTATCTCGTGGACTATCTTCATCAACATGAAATCGGCGTCATTCTCGATTGGGTTCCGGCCCACTTCCCGAAGGATGAGACTGGTCTTGGATATTTCGATGGCTCTCATCTCTACGAACACGGCGACCCACGGCAAGGGGAACAGCCGGACTGGAACACCTTTGTATTCAATTACGGTCGGAATGAAGTCCAAAGTTTTCTCATCAGCAACGCCATGTTCTGGCTCGACAAATATCACGTTGACGGTCTCCGAGTGGACGCCGTCGCTTCAATGCTCTATCTCGATTATGGACGGCGCGAAGGAGAGTGGATACCAAACCGCTATGGCGGAAAAGAAAACATAGAGGCGATTCACTTCCTGAGAAAGGTGAATGAGCATGTTTATGCGGCATTTCCCGACGTCATGATGATGGCGGAAGAATCGACTGCCTGGCCGCAGGTCTCGCGGCCCACCTACGTTGGAGGATTGGGATTCGGCTTCAAGTGGAATATGGGCTGGATGCATGACGTGCTGGACTACCTGTCGCAAGATCCAGTGTTCCGAAGTTACCAGCATAGCAAGATCACATTTAGCCTGGTTTATGCCTTCACTGAAAATTTCGTCCTGCCTTTCTCGCACGATGAGGTCGTCTACGGGAAGGGTTCCATGCTGCGTAAAATGCCGGGCGATGAGTGGCAAAAGTTCGCAAATCTGCGGCTCTTGTACGGGTTTATGTTCGGCCATCCCGGCAAGAAGCTCCTGTTCATGGGGGATGAGTTCGGCCAGTGGTCGGAGTGGAACCACGATGCGAGCCTGGAGTGGCACCTCCTGCAGAGTCCGCTTCACTCGGGTTTAAGGCATTGGCTGGGTGATCTCAATGCGGTGTATCGCAATAGCCCCTCGCTGCAACTGGACTCCGATGCTGCGGGGTTTGAATGGGTGGATTGTAATGACGCGCAGAGAAGCGTCATCAGCTTTCTTCGCCGAGGGCGGAATTCGAACGAGCAACTGCTTTTTGTCTGCAACTTCACGCCGGTCGTTCGTCAAAACTATCGCGTCGGGGTGCCTTGGAACGGTCTTTGGGATGAGATCCTCAACAGCGACGCCGCCCTGTACGGGGGCAGCGGCCGGGGAAACTTTGGCGGCTTATCGGCGATGCCATTCCCGATTCATGGACGCCCATTCTCCCTGAATATGACTCTCCCTCCTCTTGGAGTTGTGGTTTTTCGCCCGCAGTCTTCCAGCAGCGTTTGAGAACAGGGAATACGCATCATGGCAAAGCGTCCAGGCAGCGCGGGAGATCCTCTATGGTACAAGGACGCTGTCATTTACGAATTGCACGTTCGCGCATTCAAGGACAGCAACGGCGATGGTATTGGCGATTTTCCCGGCTTGATCCAGAGACTGGATTATCTTCAGGATCTAGGGGTCACCTGTCTGTGGTTGCTTCCCTTCTTCCCATCCCCTCTGAAAGACGATGGGTATGACATTTCCGACTACTTGAACGTCCACGCGATGTACGGGACGATGGACGATTTCAAGGCTTTTCTAGCGGCGGCTCACGAGCGTGATTTGCAGGTGATGATCGAACTGGTGGTGAATCACACCTCCGATCAGCATCCGTGGTTTCAGGCGGCGCGACAGTCTCCCGCCGCGCCGGAGCGAGATTTTTATGTGTGGAGCGACACTGACCAGAAGTACAAGGATGCAAGAATCATTTTTACTGACACCGAGCGGTCCAACTGGACGTGGGATCCCGTGGCGAACCAATTTTATTGGCATCGCTTCTTTTCTCACCAGCCCGATCTGAACTACGACAACCCAAAAGTGGTCGAAGAAGTTCTGAAGGTGATGCGTTACTGGCTCGATATAGGGGTTGATGCATTGCGCGTAGACGCGGTCCCCTATCTGGTGGAGCGTGAGGGTACCAGTTGCGAAAATCTTCCGGAAACACACGCGATCGTCAGAAAACTCCGTAAGGAGATTGATGCAGACTATTCCAGCCGGGTGCTCTTGGCGGAAGCGAACCAGTGGCCAGCCGATGTACGTCCTTATTTCGGCGACGGCGATGAATTCCACATGGCCTTTCATTTTCCGCTCATGCCGCGCATTTATATGGCTCTCCGCCAGGAAGACCGCTTGCCCATAACCGACATCATCGCGCAGACTCCCGCTATTCCCGAAGCATGCCAGTGGGGGCTGTTCCTGCGAAATCATGATGAGTTGACTCTGGAGATGGTCACCAGCGATGAGCGCGATTACATGTACCTGGCTTACAGCGCGGACCCTCGGATGCGCATCAATCTTGGCATTCGCCGCCGCCTTGCGCCACTGGTGGATAATAACCGCCGGCGGATCGAACTGCTGAACAGTTTGCTTCTCTCTTTTCCCGGTACACCGATTCTTTACTACGGGGATGAAATCGGAATGGGGGACAACATTTATCTCGGTGACCGTAACGGCGTTCGCACACCCATGCAATGGAACGGGGATCGCAACGCCGGGTTTTCCGCCGCGACGCCGGCCCGGTTGTTTAGTCCCGTCATCATGGACCCGGTATGGGGATATGAAGCAATCAATGTGGAGGCTCAGCAGGGCGATCCATCTTCGCTTTTGAGCTGGATGCGTAACATGATTGCCCTGCGAAAGCTGTTTCGCGTGTTTGGGCGGGGCAACATCGAGTTTCTTGATCCGTCGAACCGCAAAATCTTGGCCTACCTTCGGCAATATGAAGGCGAACAGGTCTTGTGCGTCGCCAATCTCTCCCGCTTCGCGCAGCCGGTCGATCTGGATTTGTCGAAGGTGGAGGGTATGACACCCGTGGAAATGCTCGGGTACGTGGAATTCCCGCCCATCGAGCGTCACCCATATCGGCTGACATTGGCATCTTACAGTTTCCTCTGGCTAGAGCTGCAACGAAGAGAGAAACCCACTGGGAGCACAGTGGATATGACGGAACATGCACCGTTGAATGTAAGCTCTGGATGGGAGAGCGTCCTTGAGGCGGCCGGCCGCCTCCGCCTGGAAACTGTGGAACTCCCGGAGTACCTGCCCAAACAGCGCTGGTTCGCGGGAAAATCCAGACAGATCAAGTCGGTTCGAATTGCGGACTGGATTCCGCTAAGTATTCCGTCGAACGTTTCATCGGATCCATCGCAATCTGCGCTGGTACTGGTGCAGGTAGAGTTCGACACTGGAGCTCCCGACTTATATTTCCTGCCGCTGGCGATGAGTTTTGGAGATGGCAAAAACGAATTGCAGCGGACTGCCCCCAACGCCATCATCGCTGCGGTTCTCTCGCACCGGGGAGCGGGTTTGCTCCACGATGGAGCCTTCGACGACCAAACTTGCATGTTGTTGTTCTCGCTGATTGAAAATGCGAGCAGAGTAAATGCGGGTCACGGGGGAGTCCGGGGCATACGTGGAAAGGCTTTCCTGGATCTCGTGGCGTTGGCCGGGAAAGGATTACAGGTGCGGCGGGGCTCAGCGGAACAGAGCAACACTTCAATTCTGTTCGGAGATCGGTTCATACTCAAGCTGTTCCGCCGCCAAGAGCCCGGACTGAATCCGGATGCCGAAATTGGACAGTACCTGACCGAGAAAAGCAACTTCAACCAGATTCCTCCTTTTGCCGGCTCGATTGAAATCGACGGACTCGCGGCGACTGATGGCAAACTCGCAAACCTGGCGCTGTTGCAGGGCTTGGTGGCAAACGAAGGCGACGGCTGGAGATGGACGTTGGAAGAGCTTGACCGGTATTACGAGGCGTGCGCCTCCTTACCATTCCCAGAAAAATTGAGCGGCCAGGTCCAGGGTCCACTGGAGCTCTCTGAGAATCCCCCCACTCAGGTGGCCCTTGACCACCTTGGTTTGTACCTCGAAGCTGGCGCAATCCTCGGGCGCAGGACGGCGGAACTTCACCTGGCGCTGGCTACACCCACAGATGATCCTGCATTCGCGCCGGAGCCGTTAACCGATGTCGATCTTAACGCGCAATTTGCCGGCATCCGACAGCACGCCTCCAGCGTCTTAGACGTGCTGAAGGAGCGTCTGTCCTATTTGCCCGATGAAGTAGTCGAGGTTGCGGCGTCGGTGCTCAGCCGCCGCCGTCAGATTCTCGATCGTTTCGGCCCCCTCGATGGTGATTTCCCGCCGATACAACGAATCCGAATTCACGGTGACTATCATCTCGGACAAGTACTCCGCGTAAAAACCGATTTCGTGATCCTGGATTTTGAAGGCGAACCGGCCCGGCCGCTGGCGGTTCGGCGGTCCAAGCAGTGCCCACTCAAAGATGTCGCCGGCATGTTGCGGTCCTTCAGTTACGCCGCCTATGCCGGTCTCCTGAACTATACCGCCCGGCACCCCGAGGATTTGACTCGCCTCGAACCTTGGGCGCAGCTTTGGGAACGGTCGGCGGCAGCGGAATTCTTGCGCGCGTATCATGAAGCCGCGCAAGGCACCGATTTTCTGCCGCCCGGAAATGCCGATTTCCGCAAGCTGCTTAATGTTTTCCTGCTCGATAAGGCACTCTACGAAGTACTTTATGAGTTGAACAGCCGCCCCGAGTGGGTACGTATCCCCTTGCTGGGGATTATGTTGCTTGTGCCCTGAATGAATCGTGCACGGGGAACGACATCCTGTCCCCAGGTGGAGAAAGAAAATAAAGTAAATGGAGACCGAGGCCAGAAGAGTGGAAGGTGATTTCATCCCACAACAATCGCTGGAAAAGATCGAACAAATAGACGCAGCCGATCTGGTCGTTGGGATTTTGGCGAATCTCGATCACGAGTCGGTGGCGACGGTGCATGAGGCGCTGCGAACACTTCATGGAGATTTGCGAATCGTGATTCTGTTGGGCGATGCCAGTTCGGTCCCGGCTCAGGCTGGTTCGCCGAGTTCTGGGAATGGGCCGCAGTTGACCTTCGTCTCCTGGCCGCCAATCGGGGCGGATACTTCGGGTACTCCGATGCAGAGCATTTCCGCCGCCTATCTATCGCTTTTCGCTGCCGGCAGAAGACTAGGAGCTCAAGCGGGCTGCATCATTGCCTCGAAGCTGGAATCGGTACCCCCACAATGGGTCTGCGAGCTCGTGCAACCCGTGCTGGAAACGGGGTTTGACCTGGCAGTTCCCCACTACGTTCGCCGAAAATTCGAGGGATTGCTGAATGTTAGCATTATCAGTCCCCTCATCCGATGTCTCTACGGAAAGCGGATCCAAAACCCGCTAGGGCCGGACTTGGGCTTCTCTCGAGCATTGTTCGAAATGGTCAGCGGGAGCGATGGCAATGCCCATCGGATTCATCCGCTCGCATCACTCGCGCCGGTTGCGATCTGCGACAACCTTCGCGTCTGCCAGGTGCACGTTGGTCCCCGCATCCTCCCACCCACGGATTGGACAAACACCAGCTCTCTTTTGGTCCAAGCTCTGGGCCCGGTGTTCCTGGCCATGGAACGGAATGCGGCTTGCTGGCAGAAAACGCGCGGGTCAATTCCAGTATCCGGATTTGGCGAGCCGCTGACTGCGTCCCACGAGACCGCAACGGTCGATGTGAACCGCCTCCTGAATTCGTTTCAACTGGGAAATCGAGACCTGCAAGACATCTGGGGGCTGGTTCTCCCCCCTGCAACTCTGCTGGAGCTCAGAAAGCTGACGCGCTTGACGCCAGAGCAATTCGAGATGCCCGATGAATTGTGGGCTCGAATTGTGTACGACTTCGCTCTCGCCCACCGTCTTCGAACCATCAACCGTGAGCATCTGCTCCGGTCGATGACTCCTCTGTACCTGGGATGGGCGGCGGGTTACGCAAAGGAAATGGAGGCTGCCGACGAGGTCGCGGTGGAGCGCCGGCTGGAGCGCCTCTCGAACGCTTACGAAGTCTCCAAACCATATCTCGTGTCGCGGTGGCGATGGCCCGACCGGTTCAACCCATAGTCGAGCTCAGAGAGGGGATTTGTTTATGAGGGAGCAAGTCAAGCAAGCCTTGGATCAGTCAACGACGCGATTTATAACCGCACTAACCCGGCTGCTGCCCGGATTGGTGGTGCTCATTGTGGCGCTCCTGATCTCTGTCATATTGGCCTGGATCCTGGCCATCATAGTGCGCCGGTTACTTGTCAGCATTCGGTTTGATCAGCGTCTGGTCGGATGGGGCTTCCCTTCAACGGCGGAATGGTCCCCCATGAAGAGTCCCTCTGTCCTGGTGTCGCGATTCGTCGCTGCTTTAGTCGTGTTGACTGGACTCTTGATCGGTGTGTCGGCGTTTGACGCGGAATTGACATCCCTGCTTGTACGTAGCGTCTTCGCCTATGTACCGAACATCCTAGGAGCCTTGCTGGTCCTGTTAGCGGGAATCATCATTGCCCGTTTTCTTGCCAGAAGCGTTCTGATTGGCGCTGTAAATATGAACTTTCAGTACGGTCGTTTGTTGAGTGTCGGCGTGAAGTGGCTGGTGCTTGTGTTGGCGGTGGCCATGGCTCTGGAGCACCTTAGAATTGCTTCGGGAATTGTCGAGCTTGCGTTCGGGATTCTCTTCGGCGGGATTGTGCTAGCTTTGTCCTTGGCCGTAGCGCTCAACGCTAAGGAACTCGTCGCCAAGTCACTCGAACGCGAGACCACCAAGACAACTACCGAGCGCATCGAGGACCCGCTCCGCCACCTCTAGGAGCCCGTTCTTGAATGGCATGCTTTTTCCAGCAATGACGATGACGACGGTTCACATGGTTCATCAACTGTCCGTTAGCAGCATTCAGGGATACGGCCGGGAATTCGGATAACGGGCAAGGCGCCACCGTCGCGATAACCAGATCGGCCGTTGCGTGATCGTAGAGCGGGAGGAAACACGGTACGGACCCGCGGGGTGGGGATTCGCCGTCCGGTACTCGAACGATCGATGATAGCCTTGGGGAGTCGAACGATGACGGGGTCGGCGGCGCCCTCTGCCAGATATCTCAGTCAGGAAAATCGGCAAAAACTAGCTCGCTGTGGCGAAGGCTGAATTCGCACCAATCGGTTGTAAAGCGCAACAATCTGCCGCCAGTCGGATGAAATGATGAAATGAGTAGTAAAGTCCTGTTGACTCCAGTGGCCACTGGCCTTTCCTCGCTTCGACATCAATTTTCAGAATCACTCCAGATCCTGATGGCCTGCGGGAACGGAAAAGCCGCCAACCTTGGAGACGGAAAGACCAAGCCGAACGAATTGTCGCTCTGTGTTTCGAATCGCCGGAGGATCATTCCAAGTCGGCGGCGATCCTTCACTTGAGCTCGGTCATCATTGGTGTCTATTTTCCGACAGTAACGGAAAGAACCGTCCTTCAACCTTCTGGCCGGGTGGAATGACCGGTATACCTTGGAGCAGCGGTTCACTACTCCCTGAGCGCACGCCATCCTTCATGACGTTGATCACGGTCGCACGGCGCGAGCGGTCAGAATGGTTAGCAAACGATCCATGTACCAACCGGGGATGATGGAAGGAAGCCTCACCCTTGTTCAATTCCACAGCGACCGGACGCTCGAACTCGCGTCTTTGTTGGTTGTCCAGAACTGCGCTGATTGCATCCATGTCGCCGGCGAGTCCCGTTATGGGTAGATCTGGCCAATGATGACTCCTTGCAATGTACTGCAAGCACCCGTTCTCTCGGGTCGAATCGTCAAGGCCAATCCAGCAGGTGAGATGAGCGAGAGGTTGAGTTCGCGTCCAATAAGAATAGTCCTGATGCCAGGCCACGACTCCGCCATGATGAGCAGGCTTGCAGAAGAGTTGATCGTGCCAGAACCGAACCGCTCCGCCAAGAAGTTGCGCTGCCGGGATTGTAAATGCAGGATGCCAGAGGAGATCGTGAAAACCGGGCGCTATCCGCCATGCGCCCAGCGCATGGAACAAAACGTGATTCGGATCACCCGACTCATTTGAGTTATATTCGTAAAATAAGTCTCGCTCTTCGACTCGTGCGTCAAGCAGTCCAGCCAGTTCGAGCCTGAGCACTTCCACCTGTTCGTCCGACAAGATGCGGACTCCTTTTAGGTATCCATACTCATGAAAAAACTCTATTTGCTCTTTGCAGAGGGCGTACTCTGCGGCGGCGCACCGGTCCGTTGGCAGGAAAAGCGAATGAACGGGATGATGATGAACTGAAAGGTCCTCGATCATGATGAAAGAAAGTTGGTAGCGCTACCAGAAATCTCTTTGCTGCTTCTGACTTCTGCCAACAATACTGGCAAGACGAGCGCCTGTAAAGGGGGTTAGGACAGGTCGCCGAAAACAGAATCTCAGTAGAAATGGCAAGTTTAGAACTGGTTTTTCCTCGAAAGTAGTCACAAATAAGTCACACGACAAACAGGACTCAGTTCACCGTCGCCCCGCCGCTGGTATTGCTTGCCGGAGCTGCAGGGGCAGGGGTCGTTCCGCCCGGCGCCGAGGCTCAGGCGCATGGACGCTGAGATCGGATTCTCGCTGTCGCCTAAAGTGCTGGTAGGCTTCGAACAGCGCAGCCGAAGGCGTAAGGAGTTAAGGAGTGGAGAGAGCCGCGGACAACAAGTATGGCGAAAATGAGCGTCAACGCAAGAAACGTCGTGAGGTGAATAGGAGGTGGAGGTTAAGTAAAAGAGCCGGGGATTTGTTTGCTGCTCTGGATGTCGCGGATATCCCGTATGCTTTGTTCCAACGATCTCAGGTCCTCTTCAATCGCGTGCGATAAATGTTTGAGTCCGTCTAACATCTCCATCGCACTCTTATCCACGGTATTGAGTTTCGCTTTCTCAAAGTGACTTCTCGCTTCGCTATAGCTCATCAGATTCCTCCAGTCGTTCCCCCGAGGACTAAAGCGTTTTCTTCCCGAATCGAGTTTGGAACCCGTCCAATCGCTATGCGAGAGATAGTACGGGGGGGAGGCGGTCGAGTGAAGAACACCCCCTTTATCGTCATTGCCTATGATCCGGCATTCAATGATTTCTTAATGCTCACTATTGACCTGTTCTTGACGAATGTTCGCCTCCCCTTGGGTTGCCGCCCTCCTCCAGCGAGTTTCCCGCAGAGGGCAGGGCGTGGGTGATCCGTCAGGAAGGCGATCTGCGAGGATTTGGCTGCCGGGAGGGGTTCAGGTCGCCTCGGGCGGTTCGCGCGGTACAGCAGGCACGAAAGAGCCTTTTGGGCCACCTTGCGCGGCATCGCAGGAGCGAGACAGCGCCGTCGTTAATCAAAGGACTCCTCGGTTGCGATGCAACAGAGGCCGCGCGCCGAAAGCGCCGGCCACCTGTTTTCTGCTGATCGCCGCGTCGATCTTGCCAGCGCGAAAGCTCGCGCAGTACGACGGCGGAAAGCGGGTTCCTGCAACTGTAAGCGCCATCGCCGACGCGCTCCGGTGGGCCGAGGAGATCATGGCGGAAATTGATCGGCGGTGGCCGACGAGGAGCACTGGCCAAAGATCGTCCGACCGACGTCAGGCTCAGTAAGGCATTAGGTCGCTCGGTGCAAGCGATTCAGCAGCAGCGTTACCTCCTGTTGCGGGACTGATGAGTACGCCGTGTCTGGAGCGGTTTTGCTCAGACTAATGTTGTGCGCGTCAAGTGCGCTGTAAGTGCGGATGAGATGCGGCCAGCTCTTGAAGCGCGTCCTCAGAAATTCGCAGCACGAAGAGGATGGTTAGGGGAAAAGTGACATACCTACGATCTTTCACAAAGCTTTAAAGGGTGCATTGCAAGAGCAATGTGCGAAGGTCATCGAGTTGTGCAGGCGACCAACCAAGTCTGCCTAGATGAACCGATCCCCTATGTGGTGAGGCCAGCCATCCTGACTGATGGAGCTGTCGTTCAGAATTGGACAGCGTGAACTTGCTGCCTGAGTTGCGAATCTGACAACGGAGAAATCAAGCCGCCAGTTGTGCCGCCACATCCTGCCCGTCGCGGACATGGAAGCAACCTCTTACATAAGGTATTTCCTCGCACTGTGGGCAGTATGGAATGTCGACCTGAACAATTGTCCCCGTGCCAACGCAATCCTCCGCCATTCGATGTGCCGAGATGAACGCTGCCTCCCACTTGATGCGCGTCCCACACTGGGAGCAGTGAGCTTGGTTGTCCCCATAGTCAAAGCAGGCGGTCATCAGGAACAGTGCTTTGTCCGCGGCGAACGTATCAACGCTGACGTGATGCGGTGTTTGCAATCTGCACTCACCTTTCACCATGCCGACCTGTCACAAAACTCGCAAGGCGTGCGGGGGTAGGGCGACCTTAGTCGGCCGGAAATACACGGAGCACGCCTCGCATTGGCGAACCCTTAAGTATGCGCACCGAGGGGAGCATATCTACCCGCTCTACAAAGCGCATCCACTCGCCAAGTCAAGAGCAATGTAACGCTGAAACAACCGCACCGCTGTTCACATTTGCACAACCACCAGAAAAAAAGACTCAGCCAGTCCCATTCGGTCATACTGTTTTGACCCCTTATCTCTGGCGATGCATCCAATCCTGCATGAAGACAAGGAAAAACGTGGTGGTTTTTCCGGGGCGAAAACGAAGCACAGTGCCGTCGCGTCCGAAGCACCGCCACGATTGGTACAAAAGCTTGGCAGGTGGCTTTCGATGCGCGTGTGAAGTGTGGCAATGCGAGTCTGCCGAGGGAAACCAACAGTGCAACAGGGCTGCCGAGCAAGGTCGCAAATATTGCCTATCTCATCTGGCATTCAAGCCGTAGTGATTCCTCCTCAAAGAGAAAAGCCTGCCGCGTACTCGCAGCATTCTCCGTCGGCCTACGCCGCCTTACGCCCAGCCTTCAACGTAGCCCACCTCTCTCTTTGCGCAGCCGCGATCCTCTTGCGCCCGGCGGCCGAAATGGTGTGCCTTACAGGAGCCAATGTGGGAGCGCTCTAGGCGGTACGCCGCATGTTCCTCTAATCGGTCTGTTCACAATTGACCAGTTCTCGGGCTGGATTTCGCAAATAATGTTTACGCATACATGCGCCCGTTTTGAGGTTCCCGATGCCTGTCCGCATTCTCATTGTCGAAGATTCGGACGTGCTCAGGCACAGCGTTTGTTCCATGCTACAAGGCTGCGCGGACTTTTACGTCGTTGGCGAAGCATGCGATGGAGTTCAAGCGATCAACCAGTCAAAAGCGTTACAGCCGGATGTGATTCTGCTCGACGTGTCGATGCCAAATCTGAACGGTCTTAGGGCGGCACCGCGCATACTCCAAGTGTCGCCTCAATCCAAGATTCTCATGTTTAGCCAGCACGATGCCTCATACCTTGTTAGCGCTGCGTTGAATGCTGGTGCACTGGGCTACGTCGTGAAATCCGATGCCGGACAGGATTTGCTGGCCGCATTACGGGCGACCAGCAAGGGAGAGCAATTCCTCAGTTCGGCAGTGACTGCGGCTTAAAGTTGACGAGTTGTCCTACACCCCACAGCAAAAAGCGCCCCCAGACTCAATGAGTCGTGGGACGCTTCCCGCTGAACAGCCCTCCCCCAAGGTGCTGCTCAACACCACCGTACGACCTTAACTTCATGGGTGGAATGGCTCCAACGGGCTACGGTGGAAATGAAACACGGGAGCGCAGCGGAAAAACAACTCGGGCTGCCTTTTCGTGAAACAACGGTGATCGCGGTCATGGATTCATTCCCGCCTAGCTCGCATAGAAGAAAGTCTCACCGCGCTGAAGTGCCCTAATCGCATATGGCAACTTGCTGATTTCCGACTTTGACATCGCTCCGCGCAAACCTGCGTTGCGAGCCAATTCCATGATCTCAGATGAAAGGTTCAGAGTGACAAGCAGGATCGGAATGCCTGTACCAGATTTGGCGATTTCTTGTGCTGCTTGTACACCGTCCATCCGCGGCATCGAGAAGTCCATCAATATGAGGTCGGGAGCAAGCTGTTGCGCCTTTTCTACGGCATCGGCACCATTCACAGCTTCGCCACAGACCTGCCAGTCTGAATTCAGTCCCAGCAAAGTGCGCAGCCCGCATCGAGCGGGCGTACTGTCGTCTGCAATCAAAATTCGCGTCATTGCGGGGCTCCGTTTAGTAAGGCAACACACAAGAACCTGCGTGACCTGGGATGAGGTTTTGGCGAGAGTGGAAGCTGCTGGAGAAGAGAGTGAGGAACTGAACTCAAGGCCCTCAAGACCCAACAAACTGAATCGCTAAAAGGTTGACAAGAATTGTGGACTCAAGAATTGTGGACTCGATGTGCGATCTGTCTTTCGTTCCAGTCATACAGTACCGCCTTGGTCTTTTCCAATCCGCACAAAATAGTCTTCCGTCACTGGAAAATCTGGTCAATTTTGAACAGACACCTCACGGCCGCCACCCTTAGGATTACGGCTCCTGCAACCGAGCAGTCCGTACAACTGCTAGCCGCATGACAACTTGGCCTTTGCAATGCTGCTGCAAGGTATCCAGACAACCTATTCAGAAGATATGGATCATCTACGAGATATGGATCATCTACGGGTTCTTCGAGACAAGATTGGGCATCTCCGAGTGGAGATCGCGGACATTATGGAGTTGAATGACCAGTTTCGGCGGGCAGTTCGGAATGGTGCAGTCGCCCAAGTCGCTCACGGACGGAGGCAGGAACGCTTACAAGCAATCCAACACGAGCTAGGGCGACTGGCAGCCCTCGGCCGCAGAGTTGTTTCGACAGAACAAATGACAGAAAAGCACCGCCTCCGGCTGCCTCCAGTCAAACAGAAGAGAGCAGCGTAGTATTCCCGTCTAGGAGAAGCACATAGCCGTAACTACCGATACGCTCTTCCTCTGGACTGTCCAATAGTTGGCGAGACGCCGACGCGATTTCAGCGCCGCCTGCGCCGCCCTAGCCACAAGCCGAGACCGATTCCTCTGCTGATCGCTGATCTCGACAACGCCCACTGGAATCGCCCGTGCTCCTCCACCGCGCGCACTGCGAGCGCCCACACCTCCAGTGCCCCCCAGTGCGGTAGCCGTACATTATTTTTATTTTTGCAACCGGGATGACCGTTTTGCTATGGGCTGCGATGGGTCCGCCGTAGATGGCTTTCACATTCGCTTGGCTGAGCATGCTTTCCTTCAGTGATTGCAGTAGGCCTAGACTGCTCATTTCAGGATTTGCTTGGAAAAGAACCATTATCCTCCCATCCTGATCCTGATCTTGATCTGGCGTAGCGGCGATCATGAGAGTCGCGCCGGAGGTAAACTAGGGTATGCGCAAGCACCTAATCACGCCAATTCCGCCGGGTGTTCCGTCGCTGGATAAAGGCTGGCTGGACCTCGACCGTGAGGCTGTGGTCGAGGTCACATCGGAAGACAAGGATTATCCGGTGGAGGCTGCGCTGATCTCAGGCAAAACGCGGGGCTGGCGTGCCGCCGATTCTGGCACCCAAACCATCCGGTTAATCTTCGATCAGCCACAAAGACTCACACGCATCGCGCTCGTCTTCGAGGACGCCGAGACAGAGCGTACCCAAGAGTTCGTCTTGCGATGGTCCGCAGATGGCGGGCGCTCGTTTCTAGAAATTGTGCGCCAGCAGTGGAACTTCAGTCCTCCTAGTTCAATCCGCGAGGCGGAGGTATATCAGGTTGAACTCTCCGATGTCACCGTGATTGAACTGGTCATCGTGCCCGACATCAGTCGGGGATCGGCTCGCGCCTCGCTCAAGAGTTTGCGGGTGTCTTGATTGGCTGCACCCTGCTAAGCGCCCCGCGGCCCCAGCGGCGCAGGGTTTCAAGGTTCCTAACGGCGCTCGGACTCCGGTCAGACGGCGGCGACTGCGAAAAGTGCGAACGATGGCTGCGCACCAGAGCCGAAACAGGCCAAACATGGCAGCCAAGTTATAGCAGATGGGATTCTGGGCTACATTCCCATGTTGTTGAATTCAAAGGTGAACGGAATTGTGACGAGGGACTGAGATCTCTGTCTGTCCTGTCTTGATTCGGACTGTGAAACGGAGCATTAAAGGGCCCGCCTCTCCGCAATGACCGCCGGCGCACATCAAACTTAGGCGATCTCCCTGTATGCCGGATGGCGGAGGATCCGGCGCGCGCTATCCAGGAAAGAGAATACTGCGGCTGACTGTTCGTTTTTCCGCCAGGCCACGTAGAGTTCGATCTTCGCCTCGGGTTCATTCAGTCGCACGGAAACAAGATCCACGCCCGCGACCGTACGATTGAGGATCGCGCCTACTCCCATGAGAATCGCTTGGCCGGATGCAACCATGGCAGCGCCAGCTTCCTCATCCTCAACATGAGTGACCGTTAGGTGTGATGTCAAGCCCTGCCTGCTGTACAAGCCCAGGATCTTGTCGTAAAGCCAACTGGAGAAACTGCGGTCGAAAATAATTGAAGGTTGGGCGGCGATATCTTTCAACTTCAGAAACCTGCGCTTGGCTAACGCATGCGTCTTAGGCAGGAAAACGACGAAATCCTCCTCGAAGAGCAACTCACAATCGAGGTGGACTTGGTCGATGGGAGGGCGGAAGAAACCAATATCGATTTCCCCCTTGCGCAGTGCCTCATTCTGAAGGCTGGAGCAGATGTCCTTGCACTGAACGTCCAGCGCAGGGAACCGTTCGCGGTGCTCCAATAGCGCTTTGTTGATCACGCCACCCAAACGGGAAGGAATGCCAACTCTGATGACCCCGGATTCCCCTTTGTGGGCACGGCGAGCCGCTTCCATCGCATGTCCGGCCTGCACGACAAGTTTTCTCGCTTCATCGAGAAAGACCCGTCCTTCCTTGGTCAACGCCACGCGCCGCTTATTTCCCTGCGGAACTTTGAATTCAGCATGATTGCGTCGCTGCAGACGCCACGGCCATTCACCATGTTTGTCGGCAACGACGAGAATGGCGACACCAATCCGGTTACCGATCGCGTAGGTTGGTCTCCGCGCAATGCCTACTACGGCGACCACTTTTATGATTTTGATCTTCGCCTGTCACGCGCCCCCAAATTTGGGGAACGCAAGCAACTTCTGCTGGCATTCGATGCATTCGATGTGTTCAATCGCCAGAACATCAACGAAGTAACTTCCGTCTATGGGGGCGGTACACCAGATTTTTGCGGCGGCACAACGCCTTTCAATGGGCCTGCGCCGCAGCACTACAACGATGCCCCCTCTCTCGCGATTCAGCGTGGGCAGGTATCCTGTTTGCCTTACTCCGATTTCGCAATCGCTCCAGCGCCGAGCACCCTCTTCGGTACACCAAGAACTATGTTCAACCCACGGCAACTGCAGATTTCGGCGAAGTTCACCTTCTAGTTGACTGGCACTCGACCGACCAAATGATATACGCTGTCAGCCGTTGTTCGGCTCCATTTTTATGGCTGCCTGCGCCGCTGCACTCTGTTCCCTGGGACAAGAGAATTTCCGTCCGCCTCCCCTCTTCACATCGCAGCCGACGTTTTCAAGAAAATGGACGGAACAACCAACACAAATTCCAGGAAGAACAACAAAGAGGAGGAAACGACCGTGACTGAAGTACAACTTCTCATCGGTGATCGTGATGCGGCTGCAATAAGTGCGGCAACATTTGTCCGGCAAAACCCGATCTCCGGCGACGTGGCCACGCGTGCAGCGGCCGCCGGCATCGACGATGCGATCGCCGCCGCGGAAGCCGCGGCTGCGGCTTTCCCCGCCTGGTCCGCGCTCGGCCCACACGAACGGCGCAAAAAGCTCTTGCGCGCCGCCGACTTGCTCGAAGCTCGTACCGCCAATTTTATTTCCCTGATGATGGATGAAATCGGCGCCACTGCGGGATGGGCGGGATTCAATGTTTACCTTGCGGCCCAGATGCTGCGTGAAGCCGCGTCGATGACCACCCAGGTTGCGGGGGAGGTCATTCCGTCCGAGATTCCTGGCAGCCTTGCATTTTCCGTGCGCCAACCGGCGGGCATCGTCCTTGGAATCGCCCCTTGGAACGCCCCCGTCATTCTCGGAGTGCGCGCCGTGGCGATGCCGCTCGCCTGCGGCAATACCGTGGTGTTGAAGGCGTCGGAAATCTGCCCTGCGACGCACCGCCTGATTGGAACGATCCTGCGTGAAGCCGGCCTAGATCATGGAGTGGTCAATGTCCTGACTCACGATGCCGCCAGTGCTTCAGCGATTGTCGAAACCCTGATTGCCCACCGCGCCGTGCGGCGCGTGAACTTCACGGGATCGACACGCGTCGGCAAAATCCTGGCGGTTACCGCTGCCAAGCATTTAAAGCCGATCTTGCTTGAGCTGGGAGGCAAGGCCCCCCTCATTGTTCTCGACGACGCTGACCTCGATGCTGCCGTGGATGCCGCTGCCTTCGGCGCATTCATGAACCAGGGACAAATCTGTATGTCCACAGAACGCATTATTGTTGATGAAAAAGTGGCGGACGCCTTCGCGGAGAAATTCGTGGCGAAGGGAAAGGGACTGCCCTGCGGCGATCCGCGAAAAGGCGACGTAGTTCTTGGCTCGGTCGTCGGCATGCCCACGGTGGATCGGGTACGCGCCCTGGTGAACGAGGCGGTGTCTCGCGGAGCGAACGTGCTTCTGAGCGGTGATCCACACAGCACGATCATGCCCGCGGTGATCGTCGACCACGTCACTGCTGAGATGCAGATTTTCCGAGACGAGTCTTTCGGACCCTTGGTTTCGATCACTCGTTTTAAAACCGTGGAAGAAGCGATCACTCTGGCCAATGACACCGAGTACGGACTTTCAGCCGCCGTCTTCGGACGCGACATCGCGCGCGCCGTGGAAGTCGCAAAGCGAATCGAGTCAGGAATGTGCCACGTGAACGGACCGACTGTTCATGACGAAGCGCAAATGCCTTTTGGAGGCGTGAAGGCAAGCGGCTATGGGCGATTCGGCGGGAAGGCTGCGATCAACGAATTCACCGAGTTGCGCTGGATCACGATCCAGACAACTCCCCGGCATTATCCTTTCTAGATGCTGCCAACCAAGAGCCTCTCGCCCACTTCTCTGCTCAAGCTCTACGCACCGCTGGGACGGGCCGGCCCCAGACTTCCCGCGCCGTTTCGGCCACAAGGCGCAGCTTTGCTTCCTGGTCCGCAGCCGTTACTGCGTTGCCTTCCATGGTTGAGGCGAAACCACACTGTGGACTGAGGGCCAGCCGCTCCAGTGCAACAAACTGAGAGGCAGCGTCAATGCGCTTCTTCAGTTCGTCCTTATTTTCCAACTTGGGCTTCTTGGAACTCACCAGACCGAGCACAACGCTTCGGTCCGCCGGCACTTCACGCAAGGGCTCGAAACCGCCGGAACGCTCGTCGTCGTACTCCAGCAAGAATCTCTGGAACCTCGTATTGCGGAATACCTTGGTAATCGGGCCGTAATCCCCGGTAGCATAGAACTTGCTCTGGTTGTTTCCGCGGCAGAGATGCAAGGCGAAGGTGATGCCGGAATGATCGCCGATTACCGCGTTATCCATTTCAATCGATAAATCCAGCAGCCGGTCGGGATCGTTGCCGCGCTGGCGATACCCCTCGCGCAGATCCGGATCCAAAAGCGCAGTGTATTGAGGCGAGTCAATCTGAATGTAAGTACAACCAAGCCGAATCAGTTCTTCTACCTCGTCACGCAGAATATCGACTAAGTCGCTCAGATAAGCGTCGACGGTCGAATAAGCTGCGGTTGACTTTCTGCGGTCGTAATAAGCCGAGGCTTGTTGCGCGCTGATCATAGTTGTCTTGGCGGGGTGATTGGTGCGGGCGCGCACATAGGTAAACTCTTCGGCACAAAGAGGCCGTCTGCGCCGCAGCTTGGAAACTACAACCGGGCGCGGCAAAACCAACTGTTCTCCCTTCTCGTCCCGGAAAGGAATTGCCCAGCCGCCGTATTTGTCGAATCCCTCGACCGCGTCAATCAAGTGCCCGTAGAAGGCGTAGCGGCGCACCTCGCCGTCGGTGATCACTTCAATCCCGGCGCGGATCTGCAGCTCGATGCATTCGTCCACAGCCCGGTCTTCCACCTGCTTGAAAGCCGCGTCCGAGAGTTTTCCAGCGGCGAACCGATCACGGGCGTCCTTTAGATATGCAGGACGCAAGAGACTTCCCACTACATCGCTTGAAAACACGGCTATCTCCTCGCAGGAAGGTTACTTTGGGTACAAGAGGCTCAAAAATAGCACTCCCGTGGGGATATCGCAGGAAAAGCGTGCTTGCCCACACAATTGTCGGGTTTTCCGAACTGACAGAACTGGCCTGGGATGATGTGTATCTTGTTCCGCAGGGCGCAGAGTCCCAGAAATCTCGAACCTCGTCCTTGAGGGCAGAATGTGGCCACGCTGTTGCGCATGCAAGGAAGTATATCGTGTATGTGCTATCCGGAACTTCCAAGCCCCGGCGGTGTCAAGTCCATTTCGAGGGGTACTAACCCGTGCACGCCAAAGAGCGCGCCATTTCGCTCTGGTTGAAAGAGCCGTCCAACCAACGCTCGCTCGTAATCAAAGTTCAGGTCAGGAAACTCGGTCCGACCCATGCATCTCTTCGGTCACAAGCTCGATCACGATTACTACTTCCAACTCCTCTACGAAGAGGAGCCGGCTGCCCCATCAATAGCTCGATGTTCTACTGCACACCATCGCCTGTTCCGAGCTGGCCCGCGTGCCAACCGAACTTTACGACTTGCTCGTAATCCCATTTCTTGCGCCACATCCAGCACAAACCAACGGCGACTGTTCGTGCCATGACAACCTTGGCGGTCTTGCGTAATCCGGCGTCACGGCAAGCTGTTGGGTGAACCAGTTTCGTGTCCTGCTCACCGCCGCGGCTTACGTTCTGATACAGGAGCTGCGTTTGCGCGCCGGTACAGCTTGCGCCCGGACCCAGGTGGCATGCTTCGCGAGCGGCTGCTCAACTTAGGTGCTCGAAGTGTTGGTTTCGGCACGACGCATTGTCGTTCATCTGCCCGCGTCGTTTCCGTTTCTACCGGCCTTCCAGCAAGTCGCTCTGGCACTGGCCGCTGCCACTGGATGACACGACTTCGAAACTTACGAACCCAATCCCGACAATCCCCCCCCAGAAGGCCGGCACCGTTTCGGCCCTTTCTTCATTCGTATCGTAGGATTGTGCAATCCGGTCGCATCCGCATGGAAATGAATCGCTAAGCTTCCACCTCCGCGCACGATCTCTACACTACGACCCGGTTTTCACGACGCATCTAGATCCAGAAAGGCCTTCATGAATAATGCAGGTCAGGCGCTATAATATTGTCGAGTCAGGTGAACTGCACCAGGCAATGTCGCGGCTTACCGCACACCTGCAAAAATAGTGGCGCTGTCATCTAACGGTTAGGATACCGCCCTCTCAAGGCGGGTATACGGGTTCGATTCCCGTCAGCGCTACCAAGAACTAGCCGCCAGCTTGCAATTAAACTTACAACAAAGCGAGCTAAAAGTGGCTACACGACCCAACGCGGTCTAAAGTTAGGTCCTGCCAGAGACGAAGTGCGTCGCGACGAAGGCGCTCCTTGACAGCGGCAAATGCCCAATCTAAGTGCTAAAAGATCACAGCTTGGTTTGCAATTGCTCTGCGCTGCACGGCCTTGATGCGAGGGATATCTCTGCAATCTGATCGGCAGCTCGATGATTGGAAGATAGAATCTGCGTGGCAAAATCCACTTGACAGCTTATTCCCCCTCTGATGGAATCCCGATGCTGAGTTCAAGCGTCAATTTCACCGAGCCTCTCCTCAGTCAGCAATGCCGTTCCCGCTGCATCAACACGAATGGTGGTTTTGTCAGAAGCCAAACTGCAGCAGTTCGGATCGGGTTTATGGTTTGGAGGCTCAATCGCTGGTACATCTCTGGCTGCAGGAACTGAAGGATGACCCATTCCGAATTCGGGCCTTTCGGGATTTAGTGCGGAGCAACATCTCCCTGCCCGTTGCTCGCGTGGACGCAACGCTCGTCAGGCGGATCGAGCAGATGCTGATTTTGGGCCAATTGCATCTCCACAAGAAAAAGAAAGAGATTCAATCTGGATCGGGGGTCCAGGAGAAACAAGCGCCGCCCTTCCCGCTTTCACAGCAGCAACCTAGGGGCACTTCCCCTCCACCTCCGGCGATCGATCCGCCGAGCTTTTCTTCCGACGTTGACCCTTCCGCGCAGGCCGCGACGCTGGTGGCTGCGGCAGCCAGCGGGGCCCCGTTTTGTCCGGAGTGAATGAAGAAACGGGCGGCGGTCGCCGCCTCCGGCTAGGCCCCACGACGGATCGTTGCTATGACAGATCAATGGTTAGCACGGATCGAAGCTATCCTATGGCCCGACGGGTCCCGCCAGAACGTCTGGATGATCGTTGACGGCGCGCGGTCAGTCGACGTCTTCCGATTCCTCCTCGCGTGCCATCTCGAATACGCGTGCTTGTACAGCGGGTCGCTAACACCCGAACTGGAGATGGCCGCCCCCTATCTAATACAACTCGATCACGGCTATCGAGACACCCATCGCCTCATCCGGCAGGCATGGGGCAATAGCTGGGGTGTTTTTCTAAGGAGCGAGACTTCTCTCAAGAAGCTCAGGCGCCATTTGCGCGAATTCCTTGTAGTGCGAGATACCAAGGGCACCCGCTTGGTCTTCCGCTACTACGATCCGCGCGTGTTAAGGGTATATCTGCCGACCTGTGAGACGGGGGAGTTGCGGACGTTTTTCGGACCGATTCAGGTGTTTTGGACAGAAGGCCAAGTTCTCGAAGACATGCTGCAGTTTCGTTCCGACCGGGGCAATCTGGTGCGCCGGACCATTCCGATCGATTCAAAGACACTTTCCGAGCCACTCAAACCGGACAGCGGAGAGAACCTCGACTCGGAGATATCCCAACGGTACACTGCCTTGAGGATGCGCCCGTCACAGCTCGCGGACTTCTCACGAGTCGAAGTGCAGAAGTTTAAGAGCTGGATGCTTGTCCATCTGCATAAATTCTTCCCGAGAGAGTGCCAATCGGCGGGCGACACGCAACTCGGGGAAACCATTCAGTACGGAATCAGGCGCGCTGCGTCATATGGGATCACCAGCAAACGAGATGTTTGTAAATATATCGATCTGATGGTTGTGTTCGGCCGCGACTTCGATACGGAGAGTCGATCCCGCTGGGCGGGTGAGATTCTCAACAAACCCGGAAACTCGGCCATAAAGATGAGATCTCTTTTCCGGGAAGCGAAGCTCCATCTGAGGGAAGGATAGCTTCCCGCATGGCCGATCCACCTCCAACACCGGTACCCACATCACCAGGTCCAGCACCTACGCCGGTGCCGACGTCGCCGGGTCCCGCGCCCACGCCCGTACCCACATCGCCAGGCCCCGCGCCAACGCCGGTGCCAACGTCGCAGGTTCCGCCACCGACTCCGACACCGGTCCCAGCGTCTTCGTCGGACGATCTCGACGCTGCCGGACAGGACGCCGATGCCAACGCCGGTCAAGGAGACGTCGGCGACGCAGGAGCTTCCTGTCCCGGTGGCCCCAATCTGCCTGTGACTCCGATTATCACGATCAATAATCCTACCGTGCTGGTGAAGCGATCTTACACGAATCCAAAACGACAGCCTGTTGTTTTGCAGACCGACGACGCCACCTTTGACGGATTCGGGACTCTGAATATTTCACCCAGCGGTACCATCAATTTCTTCGACGCCGCGACAGCCGGAAACCCAGTAGCGGACGGAGCGGGCTTCCTCGGTGGCCCGCTCGGGAACGGAGTCACTATCTTTGCCGAAGGCGCGAACCCGAGCGGAGCGATGAATGACGTCACTCTCACCCTGACCTTGACACCGGGGACAAAGCCGGTAAAACCGCCGGCCAAAGGCACCATGACGTCGGTTCGGGTGACCCTCGACATCTGCACGAGCCGCACCTCCAAGACGACCGATCCAGCCCTGGTCGCCGACAAGATCGGTGGGGGCCGCTTCTTGCGCGTGCAGAGCTCCAACACAGCCCATCGCGGGATGTTGATCGTTAGAAAAGCGGAACCTGCAGCGTTCCCGGGGAACCTAGTATTGAATCCGCTCGACGGAAAAGTGAACGTGTTCGACGCTACCGCAGAAGTTCCCGCGGGACAGGCCGCGCTGGGCCGTCACACTATCGACAACGGAACGATCGACGCAGCGAACGGTACAAAACGATGGGCCGAGGGGGTCAGCGTCAGCGGTGCGCTACGAGACACTGGCTTTCAGCTTGGCATCGACGGCGTCGACGATGATGGTGACCGCGTTACAATCACAGCCTTCACCGTGGACAAAATTGAATGTCAACTCAAAGTGACGCCGTGCAAGCGGGGCGGTACCCCGGCTGGCACCACGCAATCCACGATCAGCACGAAGGACGATCGGACCTTCGGTTCCGGTTACTCGGCAGTGATCCGAGGCTGCGGCGATTTGACCCTAGTCGCGTCGGTGACGCCGACGGTCGTACCAATCACTTGGCAATCAGAACGGGCCGCGGACGACAAAGGGTTGACAGGTCTACCCACCGACAGCGCCGGAGCCGATGATAAGCATCACAATTTCAAGACCGACGCAACCGGGTCGTTCAACCTGATGGCCTTCGTCGACGCTAACGGCAGCGGCAAGCGCGATCCCGAGAATGACGGGCTCACGTTTAACGTCGTCATGGTGGAGCTTACGGTCCCTGCAGGGGCCGCGAACAACACGATTGTGACCAATCCGAACTATCATATCAAAGCGTCTCCGGGGGTTCTGCTTGTACACAGCTCGACCAGCAACGGCATTGTCCCGGCCACCGGCGCCTCTTACACGGACGCCCAGTTCACAAAACATCTGATCGCCATGAAAGTTACCGTGAAACTCACCGGGGGCGGCACTGACGGGGTCGCTGGGGTCGTGGGGGACCAGAACCGCGGGACCGAAAAGATCACGCTCGGTTACATTCAACAAACCACAGCCGACAGTGTTTCCGGAACCTACGCCGATGGAAAGACCGAAAAGGAGAAGATCTTTGCCAGTCCGCTCCCGCCGAGTCCGGTAACGACCGGTACTCCCCCGGAACTGGCCTTCCCGGTGCGGGACACGCGTGGCGCAGCAAGTAACGGCTCGAGTGCATTTATCATCAGTTCCTCGGATAACAACCACAGCGTTATAGCCACCGGCGGTCTGCAAAAAATTGTCAGGTTCGTCGACCCTCCGGCCATCGCAATCGACCTGGCGCATCCCGTCAGTGGATCGGCTCTCGCTTCTATCTCCGGATCCAACGACTTTGCCGACTTCCTGGTAGGTTTTTCATCCGATTTCGACCAGAACTTCGCCGTTCTTGCCACCGCGAGTTGGTCAACGACCTACGGGACCTTCGTGGCGGGTACCGGCTGGAACAACACCGGCGCGGCTGTGACGCCCTCAGGAGCGTCGATGGCCGTGAACTCACCGGTTGTGCCGGGGGAATCCGTCAACGTGGAGCGATGTCCGCCGAATTTCGTCGATAATTACCTCATGGATGCGCGCTAATGGCGGGAACTAAACGAAAGATGGTTTTGCTGGGATGTCGACTAGCGGCCGCAGTCTCCGTAGCAACCGGCCCGTCCCTGCAATCAGCCAGGAGTATAACGATGAACCCACATGTTGAGCTGTATCAATTCACTCACGACGGTGACGGAATCGGCGTTGCCCGCATATCCGAAGTGCAGATCAAACGCAGCACTCGCGACGGCCAGGAACGCGTGAGCCTCGATCTTCGGATTGAAGAGAGTCTTTGGGATGGCCACAATCAATCCGCATATTCCTATTTCTTCGATCGTCCTGCCTATGAGATGGCCCGACTTAAGTTCCCCGATCCTGTTTGGGGTCGCGTCGACCTGCGATCCGGTGCTGAGGTTCTGCTGGTGACGCCGTCAGCTCCGCCGTCTTTGGGGGGAACGCAAAATCCCGTTTATGTGGAGGGAATTCCAGCTGCTGACGATCCCGTCCTCCGGTCCATTCGCGAGGTCCTAGTCTCGGAGCGTGCCAAGCAGTCAGACGCGGATCGTTTTGACCGCCGTCTTCGCTGGTTAGCCTCGGGTGACGTTGTCCAGAAACTCTTTGCCGGAGAGATTCTCGCCAAGGAGGGCCAAGCAGGGGACCGGATGTCCCGCGTGATCCTGGCCTTTGCTCGCGCCTTCTCCGAGGAACAGGATCCGTACACGAAGATTAGCTTGGGAACTTGGCTATGGCAGAATATTTATCCGCAAACGGTCAGTGAGGATGGTCGCATCGCAATCGTGAACGCCACTGTCGGCTCTGCCTCTTCAGAATCCCCGGACGTGCGTACTTTCGTGATCGACCGCGTTTCCGACGTTGACCCGAGACTATTGGGGAAACCCGCCGTACGGCCCTCCCGCGAGGTAATTGCGCTGCTCGAAGATCGCCGTCGAAATGAGCCCGACGCCAGCGTGCGGGAGAGTCTGGATCGGGTCATCAACGCACTGCGCCGTTGATAACGCATCAGCAAATTCCAGGCTGGCACCCGCGTAGCAAAGCAGGTTACTTCATGATTCCCGATATGTCTTTCGTGGTGGTTGCACGGGACGAGCCTTCTTCTCTCCTCGAAGCAACCGTAGACGGCATCCTTCAGACCAGCGCCAGCTACGCGCCGGAAATCGTGATCGTGGATGATGGCAGCAGTGAGCCGGTCTCGCTCGATCTGCCCGGGGTGCGCGTGGTCAGGAACGCGGCGCCGATCGGCACGGCACAGGCTCGCAGGTACGGGCTCTCCATGACGGGTGGCGATGTGCTCGTGTCGATGGATGCGCACATGCGCTTCGCGCCCGATTGGCTTGAGCGGATGCTGGCGCACGTGGAGTCAGGGGCGCTGCTGTGTGCGGCCTGGTGGGATTACGAACTGGCTCGCCCGGTATGCTGGGGCGCAGATTTTCAGTGGTGCGACGAGCGGAATTACGCCGCCGGGCAATCTCCTGGGCTCGGCTTCCGGCATCGGATCAAGCATCCGGGTGAAGGCGCCGTCGAGGTCCCCATGCTGATTGGCGCGTGCTACATGATGTTGCGGGAAAGCTACGACCGAATCCGCGGATTTTCCCCGTTCTTCCGTACCTGGGGCAAGCTGGAGCAAGACCTTTCGCTGCGCGCCTGGATATGCGGCCTGGGAGTCAAATGCGTCACCGATGCGCGAGTCGGCCACTTCTCACGCGCGAAGTTTCTCTACCCTGTACGCTGGGAGGATATCGAATTCAACCAGGTTGCGATCGTGCGGACCGTCTTTGAGGAGCCGGTCGCCGAGGCGGTCGAGCAGGTGCTGCGTCCGCTGCCATCCGACGTCCAAACCTGGCTGGCGCGAACGGACTTTCACGAATGGCGGCAAGCGATTCAGTCGAAGAGGCGCATCAGTGACGCGGATTTCTTCCGGCGGTTCGTCCCCCACCTGCCGGAGTCCGTGATGCAAGCGGCCCGCCGTGGTTTTCAAAGAAGTGGCTGTCGCGCATCACCGGCCCCAGCCGGACGGCGCTCTTAGCCAACTCGATCATTGCAGCCCGCACTTCCTTTTTACTTTCAGTATGAAGATTCAGTTGGGCGGTGTAGAGCACGCCCTGGTATTTCCACTGGATAGCTTGCACTGAACATGATCCACCACAATTCGTCGGCTTGGACCAGCCTGTTGCGGTCTCTCCCCAGCTTAACTGCCTCGGGAAACGAAAACCTTCCTCCGCGCTGATCTGTGGTCGCGGATCAATTACCGCCCTTCATTTGCCAGTCGTCAGCAGGACATTGCCGGTAGATGGCCGCGTAGGCGTCTGGACTATCCTTGGCCCGGCGGTCCTTCTCCATGTCGGCAACGAGGCTAGCGGACACGGCCTTGACCGTCTCCCCAATCTGTTTCCCCAACATGTCCTGCAACGCTGAGATTTCCTGTGGCTTTATCCAACGCGGTGCGCGTTCGGTCGGAAACGTAATCGCATTCAGCTTATTGACGAGGATCTCCCTGTAGGAAAGAAATATCTTGATAAACGGCTTGGCGTGGTCCTCGATCTCGTGCTTTAGCGTCACCCGGTACGGACAGGAACCGACAGGGTAATCAGAGGAGACCACCACGGTAATTGGGTCCAGGGCAAAAGCAACCTTGACGGCTTTGGAGAAAAAGGGAATCATGGCGTCGGCCCGAGCTGAACCATTGTCCCATTCGATCTCGACCTTCTTCGTGAGAGTCACCTTTGTGTAACCAGCCCGGTTAGCGCCACTCGTGTCCTCTCCCCCCGGCAAGATGGTTGAATTTGGAGTGGAGGGCACCTCAGCATGCTTGAAAGTGACGACATAGAGTGGCGTTGGGGCTGCCGCCTTGGCCGAAGTCGAAGCCGAGGGTGCAGGCTGAGGTGGTGGCGGCTCGAGATGGAGCCCGTTCGTCATGCCCAAAATGCACCCGGGGCTTCCATCGTTTATGCCCCATGGCCCAGGAGTCGGTCCCAGCATATCGAGGAAGGGACTCCCCGAGTCATTCACACCCAAAGAGCCAGGTGTCCACGCATACATCCGCCAAGGATCATCTCCCAGGGGTTTGCGTTGCATGTTCATCCCCCTACGATCACTCATCCAGAGCGCATTCAGGATACACCCAAGTCTGAACAATATCCCCGATTTTCCATTGTTGCCAAAAATCCGATCCAAATGTTCTGAGCAACCAACCTTTTTCTATCACTTCCAGCCATCGCATAACACCAGAGCCAAGTCATGCCGTCTGCGCGCATCTGTTGACGAAGCCAGCCGTTAATCTTGCTAGCTACCGGATTTTCTCCTTTGGCCCGCAAGGCGTGCTTTCGAAATTCTGAGCTTTGGGACTGCACGCTAGTGCGGGAAAATCTTTACTGACTTGGTTGAGACGGTAGCGATAGACGTGCCGCGATCTTCTGGCTGCGTGACTGGGAGGCCAGCGTTAGGGCATCGGAAACGAACAGGGCAAGTGGAAGAATTTGACCTATTTTTTTATCCAATCTCTCAAACTCCACCTAATCAGACAAAAAACAGACAACAATCAAATCAATGACATATGTGCGTTCGGCTGCGCTGAAAACGATTGAGAATCTTCCGTCCTAACCCCTAGCCCCTAGCGATAGCGCCACGAAAACGAGCTTCGATTATAAAGCAAAGCATCCTCTATTTCGGCGGGATGCCGTTCCCGGTTGCGCCCGCTCGCGCAATCATTCTCTCACCCAATTCCTTGGAAATATCGCAGGCTCTCATCGCATTTTTTTGTGCAACTTGCTCCCCTCCACAGGCCGGTAAGCGCTATAGTAGATCTAAGCCGCAAACGCAAAACTGATGGCACGCAAGAATTCGCAGGGAAACGTGTATGTTTTTCATTCATCAACAAATCCAATCATTCCTAAACTTAGGAGTATGTAAGGAGTATCCGATTATGGCTAGACCAAAATTCCCCAAGAACACCAGTGACGTGAAAGAAACAGTCTCCAATACCAACAGTCTTCCGTCGTTGTCTGACATTCGGTCAGACACGAGCGTCGGATTGGCGCAAGTCCCGCCGACCAGCGCCGGAACCGAAGCCAGAAAGACGGAGATCAAGAAGCCCACAAGAAAGCCGGAAATCGTCAAAACCGAAGCCCGCGCCAATCTCGTTCCCATCAATGTGGAAGACGAAATCCGTCGTCTCGCTTATTTGCTCTCCGAGCGCCGCGGATTTGAATCTGGTCACGAAGCCGAAGACTGGCTGGCTGCGGAGCGCGAGATTCGCCAACGCTACCGCCAGCAGAGCGCTTAGCGCCCACTGTCCAAAAACCCTCCTGGCGGCCGAGCCCCGGCCGCCGATCTTTAGGTCGAACCGACCGGTCGAGGTCGAAAACTCAGGTGGAAAACCCGATCTCCAGGGTCCCCGATTTGTTCAGGATTGCCTCCGCCTTTCTCCCCGGCCCCAGCGACGGGCATTCCTGCAGACATCCCCGCACAAGCCATCCCCGCTGTTGCCTGAACGTGCGGTTTCTGAAAAAATACGTTGGGGTCGTCCCACATGGCACTAATCGGCAGTTTTGCCTTGCTCCTGGCACTGGCATTGAGCATCTATTCGTTCGGTGTCGGCCTCGTCGCCCTCTTCTTTCCAGGTGACCTTCTCTGGGAGCGCCTCGGTGAAACCGCTCGCCGTGCCGGAGTCGTTGTTTTCGCATTCGTGGTTCTCGCCGCCATTGCCCTTGTCGTGGCCGCCTTCCGCGACGATTTCACCATCGCTTACGTCTTTCACCACAGCAACCGCGACCTCCCCGGCCCTTACAAGTTCGCCACGTTATGGTCCGGCCAGGAAGGCTCGCTGCTGTTTTGGTCGCTGCTGCTCGCGGGATACGGCTTCGTTCTGCGCCTCCGATATAAGACCGATCCCCGTCTCTTCGCTTACGCGTCGGTCGTCCTCGCCGGTGTGCAGATCTTCTTCCTCGCCCTGGTGAACCTCGCCGCGAATCCCTTCGGCCTGCTCGAGGGACCGCTGCGCGCCGATGGCAGCGGTCTGAATCCTCTGCTGCAATATCCCGAGATGGTCATCCACCCGCCCATGCTTTACCTGGGCTACGTCGGATTCACCGTCCCCTTCGCCTTCGCGCTGGGCGCGCTGATCATGAAGTATCCCGGCGAAAAATGGATTCATATCACCCGCCGTTGGACCATGGTCACCTGGGGATTTCTCACCTGCGGCATCTTTCTGGGAGCCCACTGGGCCTATTCCGTGCTCGGCTGGGGCGGCTACTGGGGATGGGACCCCGTCGAGAACGCGTCGCTGATGCCTTGGCTCGTCGGCACCGCCTTCCTGCATTCGGTCATGATGCAGGAGAAGCGCGGCATGCTGAAAGTCTGGAACATGTGGCTGGTCTTCGCCACGTTCTGGCTGGCGATTCTCGGAACGTTCCTCACCCGCAGCGGTATCATCAGCTCGGTCCACGCCTTCGCGCAGTCGTCGATTGGCAGCTGGTTCGCGTGGTTCCTATCCATCACCTTCGCCGTTTTCGTTTTTTTCTTTTTCAAAAATAAGGACCACTTGCGCAGCGAGCACAAACTTGAATCGCTGATCTCCCGTGAGTCGAGTTTCCTATTCAACAATCTTTTGTTTGTGTTGCTTTGCTTCACCGTGCTCTGGGGCACATGGTTCCCAAAGATTTCCGAACTGGTGCAGGGCAACAAAGTCACCGTGGGCGCGCCTTTTTATAACCGTGTCGCGATCCCGGTCGCCCTGCTGCTCCTGATTCTCACCGCAGTCGGACCCCTGCTGGCATGGCGCAAGACATCTTTCGAAAGCTTGAAGCGCAATTTCATGGGGCCGACCATCGGCGCAGTCGGGGTGATGGCCTTCCTCATGATCACCCCGCCATCCTGGGGATCGCCCTTCGGCATGCGCCCCTGGCAGGACGTCGCCTACTTCTATTCCCTGATGGCCATCGGGCTTTCGGTCCTGGTCACGCTCACCATCGCGAGCGAGTACTATCGCGGAAGCAAAGTCATCTCCGGACATACCCACCAGGGCATGTTCGCGTCGATGGTCCAACTCACCCACCGCAATACCCGGCGCTATGGCGGATACATCGTGCACTTCGGCGTCGTCGTCGTCATCATCGGGTTCGCCGGCTCCGCCTTCAATCAAGATAAAGAACAAGAAATGGGCTACGGCGACAAGATGACGATCGGTAGCTACACACTGATCTGCCGGTCTTATACGGATGAAGATTTCCCCAACTACGCCGGCGAGTGGGCCGTGCTCGATGTGCTCAAGAACGGCAAACAGATCGCCACTCTGACGCCGGAGCGCCGCTTTTACAAGGCCAGCCGCCAGACCTCGACCATGCCCTTCATTCGCTCTACGCTCAATGAAGATCTATACGTCGTGTACGAAGGTCTGAACCAGGACACCGGCCGCCCGATCCTAAAGGCGCATCTCAATCCCTTGGTGATGTGGATCTGGCTGGGAGTCTGGATCATGCTGGGCGGCACCGTGCTGGCGCTGATACCGAACGCCCCAGCCCCAGCCCGCGTCCCGGCAGCAAGACTAGTAGAGCAAGCAGTTCCAGTGGCGACTGGGGACTAGGAGTTTCAAGGTGGGGACAGCCGGCCTCGGCTGTCCGCCGCGCATAGCGAGGCGCTTTTGATCTGCAGCGGTATAGACCTCGAAACTCGCGCGAACCGGAAGAGAAAAAGAAAATGACCACGGCCTCCAACCCGCTTCTCCACCGCCTGTTGCACTGCGGCTTGCTCACTCTCGCCGTTTTCGCCCTCGCCGGCGCCGGCGATCCGGCCACGCGCTTCAACGAACTTGGCCACCAGATGATGTGCATCTGCAGCTGCGGACAAATTCTTCTCGAGTGCAATCACGTCGGCTGCCCTGACTCCGACGGCATGCGCAACGAACTGATGGCCGCCGTCAGCCGCGGCGACAGCGACAGTCTGGTCGAACAATCGTTCGTACAAAAATACGGGCCCACCGTGCTCGCCGCGCCCACCACGACCGGTTTTGACCGTACCGCGTGGATCGTTCCCTTCGTCGCGCTGGCGCTGGGACTCAGCATCGTAGTCTTGATCATTCGCGCCTGGAAGAATCGCCCGGCACCTGCCATTGCCGACGGCGTGCGCCCCGTCCGCGGCGCCGAACTCGAACAGTTCCGCGAAAAGGCGCGCAAGGAGACCGACTTATGAGCTTCGAACTCGCTTGCTGCCTGCTGGCAACCGCCGCCGCGCTGTTCTACATTTTCTATCCCGGTGCGTTCGATCGTGGCCGGGAAAAGACTCGCGCCTCATACCTGGGCGAACGCAAGGATATCGTCTACGAAAACCTGCGCGACCTGAATTTCGAATTTAAAGCTGGCAAAATGCCCGAGACCGACTACCAGTCGCTAAAAGCCTCGCTGCAAGACGAAGCCGCCAGCCTCCTGGCCGAAATCGCTCGTCTCGAAGCGAAAGCTGTGAAGCCGGTGGATCGTCGGCGGCTAAGCTGATGCGGCGAGGTTGGTTATGGGGCTGAATCAATACGTGGACGAACCAACGTCAGAGACGGTGCAACGCCTGCTGCCCAGCGTTGCCCTTGAGCCCGTGCTCAAACCGTTGTCATTATTAAAGGATCCTGTCCGTCAGCCTGGAATTACCGATAGCACCGCAGGCAGACTGTCGATTTGCACCGCTTTTCAACCGGAAAAGCAAAGATTAGCGTAAGACTCCGTCAATTCGACGCGAGAAGCACTACTATTTCTGGTATCGGCCCTTGGAGGAAGCTGAATTCGGAAACTCGGCCGAGAGGCTGAATAACGCATCTATCGAGAAGTCGAGAAACTTGTTTGCCGCGAAACACTCGCCCGATAAAAGCGCGGCTGCTAAGACGCTCATTTAAGTGCGAATACGAATCGCCCGAGAAGGGAACGCGTTTTACGGATATTCAGGACTGTGCAGGGGGGATTTGAGGCACCCCCAATCGCAGGGAAGCAGCAGATTCGCCCCTCTGCCGCCCTCGCCCCGCGACAGACGGTCGCACCATAGGGAATGAAAGTGAAGAAATTTCGCGCGGCTCGCTATCATGAAAAGGAGTTGATTTTGACCAGGCCATTGCTCTCCAACTTCCTAGCTCTCCTTCTCGCACTCGGCGCTGTCTCGGCCTCCGCTCAAACCCTGACCGGCACCGTAAAAAATTCCACCACCGGCAAGCCCGCTGCCGGCGACGACGTCATCCTGCTCAGCCTCGGTCAAGGCATGGAAGAAGCCGGCCACACCAAAACGGACGCCAAAGGAAAATTCAGTTTCAAACTCGACGCGCAGGGACCTCATCTAGTCCGCGTAATCCATCAGGAAGTCACCTATCATCGCATGGCTCCTCCGGGAACGACTTCGGTCGAGGTCGCAGTCTACGACGTCAGCAAAAAGGTCGATGACATCCAGGTCGTCGCCGACATCATGCGCTTCCAAGCAATCCAAGGACAGCTCCAGGTCGAGCGCACCTTCGCGGTCAACAACAACTCCAAACCACCCCGCACCCAGATGAACGAACACAACCTCGAGTTCTACGTGCTCGACGGGGCAACCGTCACCGAAGGCGAGGCCATGACCGCCGGCGGCCAGCCAGTGAAGTCCGCCCCCGTTCCCGAGGACAATGCCAAGAGCCGCTACGCATTTCTCTTCCCGCTTCGACCGGGCGAGACGCGATTCAGCGTGGTCTACACCGTTCCGTACACCGGCAGCGCCAATATTGACCCCAAGAGCGTTTATCCTCTCGAACATTTCGTCGCCATCGCGCCCAAGACCATGGAGTTCTCCGCCGCTCCGGGAACCAACTATCAACTCGCTCCGTTCCCAGGTCAGCCCGACGCCAACGTGGAGGTAGCCTCCAACTCGCAACTGGGCCAGCCCATGGCATTCAAGCTCTCCGGCGAAGGCGCTCTGGCCGCACCCGCCGATGAAGACGGCCAGCAAAGCCAGGGCCCGCCTTCCGCGCAAGCGGAAAGTCGCCCCGGCGGTGGTCTCGGCCCGCCCATCGATGCCCCTGACCCTCTGCAGAAGTATCGCTGGTACGTCCTCGGTGGATTCGGCGCAGTGCTCGTCATTGGCGGAGTCTACGTAGCCTCCCGCCAGCAAGCCTCCAACCGCACCGCCGGTTCCAAAGGACAGGCTCCCTCGCTGGCGGAGGATGAAGACTATGCTGCCGCAGAGATCCCCGCCGGGCGCGACCTTCGTTCAAATGACGTCCGTGCCGGCAGTGCCAGTCTCAGCGAGTCCCGCACGCAGCCCACTGCTGCGCGTCGCTCTTCCATGCTGCTCGAAGCCCTGAAAGAAGAAATTTTCCAACTCGAAGTGGAACACAAACAAGGCCGCATCTCGCAGCAGGAATACGACAGCGCCAAATCCGCCCTCGACCAGACCCTGCAGCGCGCCCTGAAACGCGAAGCGCAAAAGGCGTAAGCGGAGACTCATTGAATTTCAAAACGGCCCCCTACCCGCGTTTGCGTGCGCTTGGGACGAAAAATAGGCTACCCATCTGTAACATCCAAGCCTGACGTCCACAGACCGGGAGCGGATCACCCCGTGGAAGGACAAGGGCGCCAGAAACTACGCTGGGAGAGCGCAACTCCTTATTTCGCAATGTTTTACCCGCAACTCACTGCGCCCCAAGGATTTTTCGTCGAATTCTCGTAAACTCCGTCATTGCTCACTCCGTAATGCTAAGATCCCGCAGGGGCGGTGGTACCCCTGAAGATCCCGGAAACGGCCTCCTGCATCTCTGCGCTGGGCCTAACATCCAATGAAGAAGCTCCACAGAATTATGGGAAATGCATTCAAGACCGCGTTCTTGCTGACTGCTCTCACGCTGCTGCTGATGTTCATTGGCCGCGCTTTCGGCGGCCAGAACGGGATGTTCCTTGCGCTGGCCATCGCCGTCGTCATGAACTTCGTCTCGTACTTCTATTCCGACAAGATCGCACTGTCGATGTACCGAGCGCAGCCCGTGACGCGGGAAGAACTCCCGCGAGCCTACGCTGCCGTCGAACGTCTGACGCAGAAAATCGGCATTCCGATGCCGAAGATGTACGTGATCCCGTCGGAATCGCCCAACGCGTTTGCCACCGGACGCAATCCCAGCCACGCCTCCGTCGCCGTCACTCATGGGATTCTGGGTTTATTAAGCGATGAAGAACTCGAAGGCGTCCTGGCGCACGAACTCGGCCATGTCAACAATCGCGACATCCTGATCAGCTCCGTTGCCGCCACGCTCGCCGGAGCGATTACGATGCTGGCCAGCATGGGACGTTGGGCGATGCTCTTCGGCGGTTTCGGAGGCGGCAGCCGCGACCGCCGCGACGGCGGAGGTTTCGCCGCACTGTTAATGCTGATCGTGGCTCCGATCGCCGCAATGCTGATACAGCTTGCCGTCTCGCGCTCGCGCGAATACCAAGCCGACGCCACTGGCGCCCACTTCACCGGCAATCCCTACGCCCTGGCCAGTGCCCTGCAAAAGCTCGACGCCTACTCGCGCCGCATACCCATGCAGGCGAGCCCCTCGACGGCACATCTTTTTATCATTCAGCCGCTGCTGGGAATGAATTTCAGCAGCCTGTTCTCGACACATCCGCCGATCGCAAAACGCATCGAGCGCCTGACGGGAAGGCCCGCGGAGTTTATGCAGTGAGCTCTCGGCTTTTCAGCTCTCAGCTTAAGCTGCAGCAAGAATGACCGGCAGTCACGTTCCAGAGGAGACAAGCCAATTCCTCGTTGTCGTCCCGAGCCAAGCGAGGGATCTTGGTTCAGCTGAGCGGACGGGGTAGTCCGGTGACGTAGGTAACTCCGCCGTCGCAGCGCCCAATAGTAGAATCGAAACAATGTCGCCCGAGACCGCTATCGCTGTTTCTCACAAAGCTGCTGAACTCGAAAAGGCTCTCCGTCGCGTGATTCGCGGCAAGGATGATGTCGTTCGCCTCGCATTGGTCAGCATTTTTGCCCGTGGACACCTGCTGATTGAGGGCGTTCCCGGCGTCGGCAAAACCACGCTGGGACAGGCGCTCGCCCGCGCCATCGACTGTACGTTTCAGAGGGTGCAGTTCACCAGCGATATGCTGCCCTCCGATGTTCTGGGCATTTCGGTATATTCGGCGCTGGAACAGGAATTCGAATTTAAGCGCGGCCCGGTTTTCACGAATGTTCTACTCGCCGACGAGATCAACCGCACCACGCCCAAGACACAGTCCGCATTGCTGGAGGCCATGAACGAAGGCCAGGTCACGGTCGATGCGCATTCCTACGCGTTGCCGCAACCCTTTCTGGTGATCGCGACTCAGAATCCCGTGGAACATCACGGAACATATCCGCTGCCTGAATCGCAGCTCGATCGCTTTCTGATGCGCGTGCGCATGGGATATCCCGACGCCCAGGCCGAGCGGCAGATTCTGCGTTCCGAAGCCGGAGCCGCGCATCTGGACGATCTGCGGCCCGTTCTCACGGGCGCGGATGTACTCGAAATGCAGCAAGCCGTGAAACAGATTCGCGTGGATGACTCGCTGGTAAGCTACGCTCTGGAAATCGTGCACCGCACGCGCGAATCGGAATTCCTCTCGCTCGGGGTCTCCCCCCGCGGGGCCCAGGCTCTTTACCGCGCCGCGCAAGCCATGGCCTTCCTCGAAGGCCGCACATTTTGTACGCCGGAGGATTTCAAGCCGCTCGTCGTCCCTGTCTTCGCCCATCGCGTGGTCGTGAACGGCCTCTACGCCTCCACGCTGAAAAAATCCGAGCAGTCGGATCAGGTATTGAAAGAAATCATCGAAAATGTTCCGGTGCCGGTATAAGAGCCGTTGGCCGTTGCCAGTTTTTTCTCTTACCTGTCTCTCTGCCATCCCCGTGGTGAGATCTTCTTGCTTGGGCGTGAGAGAATGCCAGTCCCGTGGTTGCGGAAACTATACCCGAAGCTTACGACTCCACCGGAAGACAAGTGTCGCAGCCGTTTCTTCGTCGCCGAGGACCGCATCCTACGTTCCCGATGGGGCGCTATCTCAGCCAGCCGCTTAAGGTCAAATGCGAAGGCATCCGTGACGTTCAGCAATTTCTGGCGGGCTGCAATACATTTCCGATAAGGACCTGTTCGACCAGGAGGAATACTGGCAACCCCCGGAAGAATTCGAACAACGGAAGAAGGGTGATTGCGAAGACTTTGCGTTCTGGACGTGGCGGCAACGGTTCGAGATGGGATACGACGTTCGCCTTGTCTTCGGGCGGCACGGACGCTACGCAACCGGACATGCGTGGGTAGAACATTTCAGCGGTGGCAATTGTTTTCTAGTGGAACCTCTTCTTTGTAGGATCGGCGGCCCATTCCCCAGGTTGAACACTCTCCGATATCGTCCCCAGTTCTCGGTTTCGCGGGATGCGAAGACTCTCAGATACTTCGCTCACAAAGAGCCGCAATCTGGCCCCACTTGGCGCTCGTTAGCTCCCCTCGTTTGGGAATATCTGCGGTTCTGGTCCTGGCTTTGGTTAAGGGTTTCCTACCGCCTGCCTCGAATCGCGTGGGAGATTTCGCGACAAGGCCTCTTCAAACGCGATCTCTGGCATGGTGGCAAACGCGACTAGCAAAGGCCGGGGGTTCGGCCCAGCTATAATCCTCCCGTCATGTCCTTCCTTCGCTTCCTCATGTTGCTCTCGCTCGTTGCCTGGATCGGCGGGTTGATCTTCTTCGCCTTTGTGCTTGCGCCAACGGCGTTTCAAATTCTGCCCAATACACATCTTGCCGGGAACTTAGTTGGGCGAGCGCTGGGCAAGCTCCACTGGATCGCCATTGTTTCCGGAATCGTATTTCTGGCCAGCTCCCTGCTCTACAGCCGTCTCACCGAAGGAACTGCGCATGCCTTTGCGATTCGGAACGTGCTGATCTGCCTGATGCTTGGGCTCACGTTGCTCTCTCAGTTCTGGATTATTCCGCGCATGGACAGGCTGCGGGCGTCGATTAGCGACTTCGCGACCGTACCGCTGGACAGTCCTGCGCGCGTGCAATTCGACGCACTGCACGCCTGGTCAACGCGCGTGGAAGGCGCCGCACTGCTGCTGGGCTTAGTGGCGGTTTACTTGACCGCAAGCGGTTTCAACCGGCGATAAGCGCGCGAGCAGACATTCTTGGCCGGGCGCCATCTTGCTGGCAAAAGCAGAAAAGATATGCCGCGTTTACTGCCGGCTTCGCGCTTCGAGGACTTCACGAATCTTCAGGGCGAGCAAGTCCAGCTCGAACGGTTTCTGCAGGAGAACTCCGGATCCGAGATTTTCGTCAGGGACTGCGCCGAATTCGCTTTCCGTGTAGCCCGACATAAAAATGACCTTCATGTTTGGGCGCGTTGCGGAAAGCCTGCGCGCAACTTCGGAACCGCGATTGTGCGGCATCACTACGTCGGTCAGCAGCACGTCGATTGAACCCTTGTATTGCTCCGCCAGAGCCACCGCATCGCCGCCATCCTTGGCCTCCAACACGGAGTAGCCGCGTTCCTGCAAGAACTGGCAAATCATCCAGCGCAGGTCGGGCTGATCTTCCGCCACCAGAATCGTCTCCCTTCCGGTACGCGCAGTCTTGGCAGGAATTTCTACGGGTTCAGCTTGCGGAGGCGCGGCCCCGCGCGGAAAAAAGATTCGCAGGGTTGATCCCCGCCCCGGCTCGCTGCTCACTTGGACAAGACCTCCGCTGGAGCGGACGATGTTATACACCACCGACAGGCCGAGACCGGTTCCCTCATCCTTCTTCTTGGTGGTGAAAAAGGGTTCGAAGATTCTGCTTTGCGTATCGTGATCCATACCGACGCCGGTATCGGTCACTGCCAGCATTACAAAAGCTCCGTGCGGCAGGCCGGATGGCCGGCGCGCGCGCGACGCATCCGCAGCGATGAGAGCGGTCTCTAACGTAAGCTTGCCCCCGTGCGGCATGGCGTCGCGGGCGTTGACCACGAGATTCATGATGACCTGTTCAATCTGTCCGGGATCGGCGCTGATACAACAGGCGTCGGAGTCGAGTTTGACCACGAATTCCATTTCGTCGCGCAATACACCAAGCAGCATCTCGCTCAACCGGTTGACCAGGGAGTTGAGGTCGAGCGCTGGCGGGCTGAATACATGCTTGCGGCTGAAGGAAAGCAGTTGGCGCGTGAGCCCGGCGGCGCTCTCGGTGGTGCGGACAATGGTTTCAACGCTCTTGCGCACAGCCGGACTGGCGCTGTCTTCTGCCAGCACAATTTCCGCGTATCCCCGGATGACCATGAGCAGATTGTTGAAGTCGTGCGCAATGCCGCCCGCCAGCCGGCCAACTGCTTCCATCTTCTGCGATTGCCGAACTTGCTCTTCGAGGACGCGCCGGCCGCTGACCTCGCGCGAGTTGACGACGATGCCCCCGACCGCGACGTCATTGAGCAGATTGTTGCCGACGGATTCCAACCACACCCACGAGCCATCTTTGCGGCGAAAACGATACTCAGGAGGGGCAACGCTTCCGACCTTGAGCGTGACACGTTCGAGCGCCGCCCGCACTGCGGGCTCGTCTTCGGAATGAACGAAAGCCAGAAGACTCCGGCCCAGAAGCTCGGCGGGCTGGTAACCCGCGACCCGTTCGATCGAAGGACTGTGGTAGAGCATGGTCCCATCGACGGCGACGATGGTGATTACGTCCGAGAGATTCTGAATGAGATAGCCAAACCGCTCTTCGCTGCGCCGCAGGATGGCGGCGGCTTCCAGACGATCGCGGATGTCGCGGAAAATTCCGAGCACCGCAGGCCTTCCCCCCAACACCGTAGCGCTGGCGCTTACCTCGACCGGCACTGTCGTTCCATCGGCCCGCAGCAGTTTCAGTTCGCGGCTGCGCGCTCGCCCTTCGGGGTTTGGCGTCAGAAATTGCGGGTCCGATTCAGGCCGACTCTGTTCGCTTTCTGTGGGATAAAACTGGGATTCAGGCTTGCCTACGATCTGTTGCTCGGGGATGCACAGCATCTCGCCGGCTTTGTTGTTGGCTTCGAGAATGAAACGGGTTTCGGCGTCGACCACCAGAATGGCGTCATTCGCCGTGTTAATCAAGTTATGGTACTTCTCTTCGGAATTCCGGATCTGCTTCAACACGGCGGACGAGAAGCCAATCCCGATCAACAGCAACAGTCCGCTCGCCAGGATGCCGACCAGGGACAACACCCGATTGATCCAGCGAGCACCCTCGCCTAGAGTCGATGAGAACCCGTCCTCGAGCGGAGTGACGAGCGCATCGACTGCAGCCACTCGATCGGTGATCTGTACGATTTTCTGCGCGTCAGGACGAGAGGAATTGATTTCACGATGAAGCTGGTCGGCCAAAAAGCGAAGCTGGTCAATATAGCGATCGGCTTCGGTCCAGATCGTGATGGCGCGCCCCATGTAGCCGAAGTGTCCGAATCTACGGAAAAGCATGGACATGATGGCTACGTCTTCCGGGCTGTTGCGGCCCCGAAGGAAGCCCTGACGAACCAGCGCCATATCGGGCGAAGAGAGTTGCAATTGCAAGCGGGCCTGTTGGTCGCCGGTGGGAACCGCGATTTCCGCGAGATATTGTTGGTAGTCACTTTCCGCGTGGCTGGAGCCGTACTTGGTCAGACTGAGCACGGCTCGTTTTTCCGCCTTCGACCACAGCCCTTCGCCGCCAACGTAGGCGCGGACTCCAGTGAGAATGTCGGAACGAAGCACGCCCAGCAAGAAGACGCAGATCACGATGGCTACGAAAACGCCAACAATGAACAGCAGCTTACTGACAGTAGGAAGGCGCCGAAACATTTCTCCCTGAATTCGCATGCTGGAATCCGGAGCCCGGAAACCAGGAAGTGGCGGAACATTCCACTTCCGCGTCCGCGGGACGGAAGGTCAAGTTGTAGCAGTGCATTTACAGCAGGCCTCAGGGCATGCTTTCAATCGGCCGCTTTGAGGCGTCCCGAGATGGTGTTTACAGGATATCGTGCTCGGGGGAAGAGGCGTCAAGCCAAATTGGTTCAGGAATTGAGACCTTGGAGACCCGGTGAGAGGTTACCGGAGGGAAAAGATCTGTGCTAGACCCGGGCGATCAATGCAAGACGCGAGAGCGGAAGCAGTCGATCAGGTGATCGTTTACCATGCCCACCGCCTGCATGAAGGCGTAGCAGATGGTGGATCCGACGAAGTTGAAGCCGCGCCGGCGGAGATCTTTGCTCATGGCATCGGAATCTGGGGAGCGTGCGGGGATCTGCTTCACTGACTGGGGCGAGTTCAGTCGCGGCTTGCCATCTACGAACTGCCAAATGTAGCGATCGAAGCTGCCGAATTCCTTTTGCACCGCCAGAAATGCCTTCGCGTTCGCGATGGCGGAGGCGATTTTAAGTCTGTTGCGGACTATGCCGGGATTGCGCAGGAGTTGTTCGCGCTTGCGACGATCGAAGCGCGCGACTTTGCCGGGATCGAAGCCGGCGAAGGCTGTGCGATAGTGGTTCCGCTTGTTGAGTATCGTATTCCAACTCAAGCCGGCTTGCGCGCCCTCGAGAATCAGAAATTCAAAGAGCGTGCGGTCGTCGTGCACGGGCACGCCCCATTCTTCATCGTGATAGCGGACGGAGAGTTCGCCGCTCGCCCACGCACACCGCACCGGCTCAGACTTGTGATCGATCGGTGCAGCCATTCGCTGTGCGGCCATGGGGGAACAGTTCCGTCTACTCCAGCGACTTCGGGTCCGATCGGTTCACGGGTGATTTGGAATCGAGCAGCGTGACCAACTGATGGGCACAGGGGGGGATGCCCACTCTGCCTTCACGAATGATTTCCTTGGCGGTCAATTTCTTGCCATAGAGCTTTTCGTTGGCGCTGCCGTCGGAACGCAGAGTCGAACCTTCCAGGGAAACTCCGGCGAACAGGCCTTTGTTGCGCGAGTAGGAGAGGATTTCGGCATCCATGACGATATCGGTGGCGCCTTCGGCGGTGCGGCCTTTGGGACCGGCGGCGGCCGAGGCATCCGCGCCCAGTTTCACTTTGCTGTAAAGCAACGATCCTGCGCCTTTCGGGTTCATGACCAGGAGTACAAAGTCGGTGGCCTGGCCGCCCAACTGGAATCCGATACTGACGCCTTCGAGCGCGTACAAGGCTGGGGCTCCCCACTGGCCCTTGTAGTGCTCGCCGCTGCGGCAGATCATCACGCCACGTCCGTAGCTGCCGCCGATGCCAAATGCGCCCTTTTTCACGGAGGGCAGAATGACAAGGCATTCGGCCTTGTCGAGCAGATCCTGCGGGACGTCGTCGGGGATGTTCAAGATTTCTTTCATGATGATGCCGGCATCCTTGACACGATCTGATTCGCGCTCGTTATCGGCCAAAACAGCCGCGCTTGACACCAGCACAACCATGAAACACGCCATGAACTTCTTCACGAATCCCTCCAAAGAGATTTTGAGGCAACAATATTTGCGCTGTGTCACTATGGTAAACCCGAATCCCGTTGGCCCATAGGGGACATGCGCCCGGAAGGTGGTGGCCGAGGGTAAGTGATAGAGGGCGCATGGTTTTGAGCCATGACGGAACGTGTACTCCTTTTGTAACTTGGCACATTGCAGCCCCGGCTCCTAAAGTCAATCAGATAGCGGCATGCGGTGGGCACTGTATTCGGCATCAAGCGTGCATCCAATAGCTTGGGAGTGTGCTCGGACGCGGTTTAGGGTGGAAAATTTGGATTGCAAGAGCATGAAGTACACAACCGGGATCTTTCGCCTGCTGACGCTTCTCCTAGCAACCTCTGCCGGAGTCGCCCAGTCGCCGAGCCAGTCTGCCTATATATCCGGCACTCCCAGCCTGAGCGCTTACAACGCAGCCAGTGGCGCGGCTGGCAAGGCCGGTGTTGACGCTGATGCTAAGGTGAACGACAACGGCAACGTTGACGACTCGCAGAGCGCAATGATCACGTTGCACGCCCGGGTAAATGAAGTCAATGTGCTCTTCATAGCGACCGACAAGCATGGCAAGTTTGTGCGCGACCTGAATCAAAATGACTTCAGCATTCTCGATGATCACAAGCCGCCGCAGGCAATTCTGAACTTCCGCCGCGAGACGGATCTTCCCTTGCACCTGGGTCTGTTGATCGATGTGAGCGGGTCGGTGGACAGCCGGTTTGATTTCGAGCAGGGCGCTTCCACGAGCTTTCTGGAGCACACGCTGCGCACCGGCTACGATAAGGCGTTCGTGGTGGGCTTCAACACTCACAGCTTGATGGCGCAGGATTTTACCGACAACGTGCAACTGCTCTCGGCGGGCGTGCGCAAGCTGCACGATAGCGGGGGAACTGCTTTGTATGACGCTGTGTACCATGCCTGCAAAGAGAAATTCCTGAAGGACCGGCCCGATCGTCCTGTGCGCAAAGCAATCGTGATCGTCAGCGACGGCGAAGATAATCAGAGTGAAGTTTCAAAGGCTCAGGCCATTGAGATGGCGCAGCGCGCTGAAGTGATCATCTACGCGATCTCGACGGACGACAGCGGCTTGGTGATGCGCGGCGACAAAGTGCTCGAACAACTGGCTGAGGCCACCGGTGGACGCGCATTCTTTCCCTTCAAGATGAAGGACATCACCCACTCGTTCGCCGCCATCGAAGACGAATTGCGCAGTCAGTACGTGGTCTCTTACAAGCCCGCCAACTTTGACGCCGACGGACGCTACCGCTCGATCGAAATTTCCTCGCTGAAGAAGGACCTGCAGGTACGGGCGCGCAAGGGGTACTTCGCGCCGCAACAATAGGAGTACCGTTCTCAGTTCTCAGGTCTCAGTTCTCAGGTCTCAGTTCTCAGATCCCATTTTCCAGTTCCTCAGTTCAGATTCTCCTCTGTGCTGGTCGTTCTCGTGCGTTCTCCTGCAAAGTTGCTATCGCAGAATGCAAGATAGACTGTGATTCGCGTTTGCGAGGGCGCTGCTGGTGTGGTACCGTCCCATTGATTTCCAGTTCATCCTTCTGACTTCCGACTGTAGAGGAGAGGCTCATGTTTGCCATCATCTTTCTGGTCATTCTGGTTGTCATCGCCGCGGTACTGATCGGCATGTACAACAGCCTGGTGCAGCTGCGGGTGCGCTGCGATTCGGCCTGGTCCGATATTGATGTACAGCTTAAACGGCGGCACGATCTCATTCCGAACTTGGTGGAAACGGTTAAGGGATACGCGGCCCACGAGAAGGGAACATTTGAGAACATCGCCAAGTTCCGGTCGCAGGCAATGCAGGCGACCACGCCGGAGGGCAAGGCGGTGGCGGAGAACCAACTCACCGGCGCATTGAAAAGCTTATTTGCCGTGGCGGAAAACTATCCCGAGCTCAAGGCTTCGGAGGAGTTCACGCAACTGCAGGGCTCGCTGAGCCAGACCGAAGACTCGATCCAGAACGCGCGGCGCTATTACAACGCGGTGGTACGCGACCTGAACACGAAGATTCAGTCATTCCCGACGAATATTCTGGCCGGAATGTTTAATTTCGCGCCGCGGCAGTTCTTCGAGACCACGGACACGGACCGGGAGCCGGTGCAAGTGAAGTTCTAGTCCGATGACGGCACACTCTGCGCTACAAACGTTGCTGGTAACCTCTCTCTCGCGTCGCCGATGTAGACGTAGCCAGCTACGTCTCTGCGAAGTCCTGGCCTGTGTTCTTTTTTCCGTATCACCGCTCTTGGCAAAATCTTGGCGCGTCACCGATTTTCAGGACGATATTATCGTCGACCGGGACGGTAGCGCGGGGGTAACAGAGCGTATTACACTGGCCTTCGTGGGCCAATGGCAGGGGATTCATCGGACGATTCCAATCGAATATCCCGGGCCAAACGGGACAAATTACGAGCTCTTCCTCAAGGTCACGAACGTCACCGACGAGAGCGGCGAAAAGCTGAAGTATGAGTCGTCGACGGCCAATGGTGCCCGTGATCTGAAGATTTATATTCCCAACGCGGTCGATGCGACGCGGACGGTCGCGATCACGTACCGGGTCCGCAACGGCACGCGGTTCTTTAAGGATTACGACGAATTCTATTGGAACGTTACCGGCAACGATTGGCCGGTGCCGATTGATCACGCGGCGGCGACGGTACGATTTCCGGCTGCCGCTGCGGGTTCGCTGCGAGCGCAGGCGTTTACCGGCGTATACGGCTCGACCCAGCGCGACGCCACTGCCGCAGTGGCGGGCCGAGACGCACAGTTCGCAACCAGCACTCCGCTGCCGATGCGCGGCGGGTTGACCCTTGATGTTTATATTCCGAAAGATATTCTTCAGGAACCGAGCGGGCTGAGGAAGTTTTTCTGGTTTCTGGGCGGAAACCCGGTCGTATTCCTGCCTCTGGTCACGTTCGCCGGGATGTTCTTACTGTGGTGGTACAAGGGACGCGACCCCGATCCCGGAATCTCGGTTGCTCCGATGTACGAGCCGCCGTCGGAGATTTCTCCGGCGGAAGCGGGCACATTACTGGACGACAGGATTCATCCGCGCGATATTACATCGACAGTAGTCGATCTGGCGGTGCGGGGATATCTCAAGATCGAAGAAACCGCGGAGAAAGTCTTGGTTTTCACCCACAAGGACTACATTTTTCATTTGCTCAAGCCGCGCGAGCAATGGGGCGCCGATCTGGCTCCGCACGAGCGCGTGATGCTCGAGAATGTATTCGCCATCGGCAACGAGACTCGACTCTCGAGTCTGAAAAATCGCTTCTATACCGCCGTTCCGGCCATCCGGCAAGACATTATGTCGGCGTTAAAGCGCAAGGGGATTTATCTGCTCGACCCGGAGTCGGCTAATGGATACAGCGTGGGAGCGGCAATCTTGATTCTGGCTGCGTTCGGCATTTTCCAGTACCTGGGATGGGCGAACTTTTTCAATTCCACGGCTTTATTGGTACCGTCTGTGTTGCTCTCTGCGTTGATCTGGTTTTTGTTTGCCCGAGTGATGACCGCCAAGACCATGAAGGGAGCGCGCACCCGGGTCGCGGTGCTCGGCTTTCAGGAGTTTATGAATCGCGTGGATGCGGAGCGGCTCAAGCTTATGCCGCCGACGACGTTTGAGAAATTTCTGCCGTTCGCGATGGCGCTGGGAGTGGAGCATCACTGGGCGCAGGCGTTTGCCGGAATCGTCAAAGATCCGCCGGGATGGTACGTGGGGCCGGGAGGCGTCTACGGCGGATTCAATCCGATTTTTTTTTCGAGTTCGATGCATAGCATGGCGAGCGATATGCACCAGGTTTTTGTGTCAGCGCCGCGGGCAAGTTCAAGCGGCTCCGGCTTTGGTGGAGGTGGCGGCGGGGGCGGCGGGTTCTCGGGCGGAGGATTTGGCGGTGGGGGCGGTGGCGCATTTTGAGGGTTTTTCAGCAACCCGCGTGCGTGACAGCGAGCACGACCGCAGGGCCTCTAGCCCGTGTTGATTCCGCGCTTTGCGCGGCGCTGAAAGCGCCTCTCTTCCACGGTCGCTGCGTGGCAAACCTGGGTCGTGAAACTACATCCGCTGAGGGCAGGCTTCGGGACGGCCGCGGTCGCTACGTGTCTCTATAAAAGAAAAAGAGCCGCGAGTTGATCGCGGCCTTTTTCTTTTCTTCGAGCTTTCTTCGCTTTCACGGGTTGTTATTGTTCGCCGCCCGTGACGTTGCTGCCCCACAAAATATTACTAGCGTACATTGAGTTGCTGCCCCACAGGATGTTACTGGCATACGCCGAGTTGCTGCCCCATAAAATATTGGAGCCCCACACTGCATCGCTGCTACCCCAAAGCGCGCCGCTGCTCGTGCCCGACATCGTCGAGGGCGGAGCGCCCACAGCGAACTGAGAAGTTCCCCACACCGCCGCGTCTGACCAGGTGGCTGACGTATTCCAGATTGCGGTCGGGCTGCCGGTGAGGTAGACGTTGCCGGAGTTCGCGTTATACGACGCTATGGGAGACATCGCCGTGCCCCTCGCCAGATCGGTATTGCTGAGGGCGGCCTCCACGTCGACGTACCCGGCGCCGACGGTGAATACGTCATATTGATCGGTGTAGGTAATTCCCGTGGTCAGATCGGTCGTGCTGCTGAATGCCGGCAACGACTTCCATGCCGTCTTCATCAGGCGAGCCTTCACCTGATCGGGAGTGAGGCTCGGACTCTTCTGCAGCAGATCGGCAACCACTCCGCTCACTACTCCAGTTGCCATACTGGTGCCGCTCAGGGTGAAGTAGCTAGAAGAGGAAGCGCTGCTTCCACCGTTCTCGTAAAAGCTGTAGGGAACCTGGTTGCTGGGATAGCCGGCATAGAGCGTCGAATTTGGAGCCTCGAGCGAAACCAGCAGGTTGCCGGGAGCAACGATGTCAGGCTTCACGACTTCATCGATTGCGGTCGGTCCTTTCGAACTGTAGCTGGCGATCAGATCGTCCAAGCGGGTCGGCGTTCCCATTGGCTTCATCGCGCCCACCGTGATCACATACGGATCGTTGCCGGGCGACGTAATGGTGGCATAGCCATTGGTCGGCAGATAGCGGCCATTATTGCCCGCTGCCACCACGACCACAATACCGCTTTTCCACGCGGCCTCGACGGCCTGGCACAAGGGGTCCAACTTGTAGCTCTCGTAGATTGCCCGTCCCAACGAAAGATTGATCACGCGGATGTTGAACAGAGGCTTCATCGCGATCGCCGTGCTGATGGCGGAAATCACCGCGCTGTCACTGCCGGAACCGTTCTGGTCCAGAACTCGCAGGTTGATGATGTTGGCCTGCGGAGCGATGCCTTCAAAGGTTTTCGAATACAGGTTGCCCGTCGAACTGGCGCCATCCCCCGCGATCAGGCCAGCGACATGCGTACCGTGGCCATACTGATCACTGGCGCTGGCGTTGCCCGGGACGAAGCTCTGATTCCAGACCACGCGTGACGCGCCCCGGAACCCGCCATTCAGATCGGGATGGCTGCTAACTCCACTGTCGATCAGCGCCACACCGACGCCGGCGCCAGTATAGCCGGATTGCCACGCAGCGAACGCATTCACCGCCGGCGCGGCATTGCTGAGGCTGGGAGTCAATGGCCGGTCCAGGCTGATATATACGACATTCGACTGGTTGGAGAGGTTCACGATGCCGTTGCCGTCAAGCACCGCGACCAGGCCATTGACCAGGGGCAAATCCGACAGGATCGTGCCGCCAAGCTTTAGAACGTCATTGACCAAGCAGCCCAGCAGGCCGAGAAGACCACTGCAATTCACCTGTGTTCCGGGCGCATACTGCACGATGACTTGTGCTTTCTGGGAAGAGGGGTAGTTTTGCAGATCCGGCGATAATTTCGTGTTGTCGGCGTGAGCCAACGTGACCGTAGCGATTAACACGACAAGCAAGAGCTTCTTCATTTTTCCCCCAAAATTAAGAGCGCCCACGGGCGCGTAACCTGCCCCCAAGTGACCTGTATCTGTGCAGGTGGGGGCCCATTATGAATTTGGAATTGCCTTATTTTTCAGTGACTTAGAACCAGGAAATGTGGGACTCAACGGGCACTTTGTCCCACGCCCCGGGCACGGGCCAACTTGTCTCGCTCAGAACTGGGTTTTGGGCAGCGGGCGGGTGGCCGGGGCACGTCGCTGTCAGTAACTAACTGATGGAAAACCATGGTAACAAGGGTCACTCGTTTTGGGCGGACAGGGTCCCGCACTTGGTTGAGAATTTAAGCACCACTCATGTCATGGATACGTTCCATTGGCGCACGTTTGTTCATTGCCGGGATGGCTCTGGCGGGAAGCGTGTGCTTTGTGCTGGCGTTCTCGCACTGGCAGTCGAGTGATCCGGTTAAGTTCGTTTGCTATCTGACCGCAGCCTTGCTGGCGTCGTCGCTGAAAGTGGGTTTGCCGGGAGTCGAGGCAACCCTGTCGGTAAACTTCCTGTTCACCCTGCTGGGCATCCTGGAATTGAGCCTGCCGGAAACGCTGCTGATTGGATTGGCCAGTACCCTGGCGCAGTTTTATTGGAAGCCGGCGCGCCAGTTGAAACTGGTTCAGCTGGTCTTTAATTTTTCGCAGGTGACGGTGTCGACTGGCGTCGCATACGGCGCTTACAAGCTGGTTGTGCTTCATGTTCTGCATGCTCCCGGACCGCTCGCTCTTCTGGTAGCCGCCATCATTCACTTCGGTTGCAACTCGGGAGCGATGTCGGCCATCATCAAGCTGACGGAAGATAAGCCCATCTCGAAAGTGTGGGCAGAACATTACCTTTGGTCGTTTCCCTACTACATGGTTGGAGCCGCTGCGGCGGGGCTGGTCCACTTCTTGAACGGGCACATCGGATGGCAGTCGTCACTGCTGATTCTGCCGCCGATTTATTTGATGTATCGCTCGTATCGTCTGTATCTCGGCAAACTGGAGACGGAGAAGCGGCATGCGGAACAGGTCTCGAGCCTGCACCTGAGGACGATTGAAACGCTGGCCCTCGCCATCGAAGCCAAGGATCAAACCACCGGCGAACACTTGCAGCGGGTGCGGGTGTATGCCATGGAACTGGCGAAGGAACTGGGTTTGAGCGAGGACGAAACCGAGGCGCTGCGGGCGGCATCGGTGTTGCACGACATTGGCAAGCTGGCGGTGCCCGAGCACATCATTTCGAAGCCGGGAAAACTGACGCCGGACGAATTCGAGAAAATGAAAATCCATCCCACGGTGGGAGCGGAAATTCTGGAGCAGGTCGACTTTCCGTATCCGGTGGTGCCGATCGTGCGCGCCCACCACGAAAAATGGGATGGCAGCGGGTATCCGAACGGATTAGCCGGAGAGGCCATTCCGATTGGGGCTCGCATTCTCGCGGCGGTCGATTGCCTGGACGCTCTGGCTTCGGACCGGCAATATCGCAAGGCCCTTCCGCTCGACGAGGCCATGGCCAAAGTGGTGGCGGATGCGGGCAAGAGTTTCGATCCGCAAGTGGTTGCGATCCTGCACCGCCGCTACATCGAACTTGAGAAGATGGCAAATGAGCAGCCGCTGCAGGCTCCGCCGAAATTGTCCACTGATATCAAGGTGGAGCGCGGCTCGGCGCCCGCGGCGGGGTTCGAAACTTCCGCCGGCCCAGATGCCGAGGGGCCGGGAGCGGGCGGAGATTCGACTGCGCTGCTTTTGATGGCTCGCCGCCTGGGTCAGGAAATCATTGCCCTCAATCGCAGAGCTGGTTCTTCGTTAAGTGCAGAAGACATTCTTTCTCTGCTCGCGGTGCGTTTGAAAAATCTGGTACCACACGACTCCATGGCCGTCTACTGCCCCAGCAAAGGCGCGCTGAGGGCGGAGTTTGTCGGTGGAGACAATTTCCGGTTGTTCTCTTCCTTGAAGATTCCGCATGGAGAGGGCCTCTCGGGATGGGTCGCGCAAAACCATAAGTCCATTCTGAACGGTAACCCCTCGGTTGAACCGGGCTATTTGAATGATCCCACAAAGTTCAGCACGCTGCGTTCAGCGCTGGCTGTGCCTCTGGAAGGATCTGGCGGAGTTGCGGCCGTGCTGGCGCTGTATCGCGCAGATCAGGATGCGTTCACGGCGGACGATCTTCTGATTGTGGAGGCGCTCACTTCAGGACTGGGAGCGGTGATCGAGAGCGCAGGCAAGGCTAAATCTTCGGCCGTGAGTGCGGGAACGAGCTAACGACCAACCGACGAACGTCGAGCGACGCGCAGCCTCATGACCAGCGCCCGAGTTCTTCCGGCGAGTGAGCCTGGTTTCGGCTCCGGCTGCGTAAATCCCATCATTCTCCTGTTCGCGGGTTTATTCCATCTCGAAGCTTACATACATCAGGCCGCCGTCGCGCTCAACTTGCAGCACGACCGGGTCGCCCGGCTTGAGTGCGCCGACGGCTGCGCGGAGTCCATCCATAGAATCGATTGAAGTGTTGTTCAGTTTGTGGATTATGTCGCCGGCTTGGAGGCCGGTGTCGGGCATAATCAGATCCGCGGCGCGGCCGACGACAACTACCCCGGACGGGAGTCGCAGCGAGCCCAGACGGGTGCGCAATTCGTCGGTGAGACTGATGGCGAGAATACCCAGTCGAGAGATCAGACTGTTGTCGGGATTGACCGCATCGAGAAGTTCGTCCATGTGATCGTGCTGCTCGATCGCCGGAACGTAAAGAGTTTTTCTCTCGTCGCCGCGGAGAATCTCCAACTTCACCACCTGATCGAGACGGTGCAGGTACAAAGCGGAGGAGAGCGACGGCAGGGTTTCAACGCGCCGGTCATCGGCGGCGAGAATGATGTCCTCAATCTGCAAGCCCGCCGCCGCCGCGGGACCATCCGGCTTGACGTCGACCACGATGACACCCCAGCGCTGCGGCAGATGCAGGCCCGCCGCCAGGTCAGGGGTGATCTCCTGCGCCACTGCGCCAATTTCGACGCGATGGACGTGCCCGTATTTTCGCAGGCTGTGGTAAACGAAATCCACCACGCGAGCCGGAATGGCGAATCCCAGACCTTCACTGCCGCCGCCTTGCGACAGAATGAAAGTGTTGATCCCGAGGACGAAGCCATTCATATCCACCAGCGGACCGCCACTGTTGCCGGGATTGATGGGAGCATCGGTCTGCAGATAGGTAAGCGGCTTGCTGGAATCCGCCTGACGAGCGAGCGCGCTGACCACTCCCATGGTGACTGAATTCTGCAGACCTTCAGGGCTGCCAATGGCAAATACAAGTTGGCCTACATGGGGCCGCTGCTGGCTGAGAAGTGGAAGGGTAGGCAGATTGGTCTCATCGATCTTGAGCAGCGCGAGGTCGGTTTCTGCGTGCTGCCCCACCAGGCGCGCTTCCACGATGCGGCGCTTCCCGATCGGCACCTGACCGGCGGAGTCGCCCATGGGAAGCGGCAGGGCGACGCGAATGCGCTGCGCGCCCTCGACCACGTGAGCATTGGTCATGATGTAGCCGCTGGAGTCTACAATGACTCCCGAGCCCACCGCGTGCTGACGGACGATGAAGGCGGTCTGGGATTTGTCCTCCTCGCGGAGAGGTCCGTATCCGGTAACAAGAATTTGCACTACGGCTGGAGAAACCCTGCTGGCAAGGCTTTCCAGAGCGCCATTGAGTTCCACCAGGATGGCGGCAGCCTCGGCTGGTTTGGACTCTCCCGTGCCCTCTTTCTTCTGCTGGGACTCTGGCGTAGCAGGCGGCCGGCTGCTTTGGGCCAGAGCGCCGCCGCTGGCCAACAGGACCACAAAAATCAGAATGCGGAGGGCTCGGGGCCTGGATGTGACGCGAATGCGAAACAGATTTGCCATAGGAATACGCCCTTATTTAGGTCGACAATTGCCTGAACAGAAACACTACCACGCGCGTGGGGGCCTGGCGTCAAGCGGTTAATCTGGTCGCGCAGGTGGGTCGCCTCTGCCACGCCCCCCCGAGGAGGAACCTAGTTACTACCGTTAACTAATGAGTTATCAGGCTTTTACGCGAGTGTCTTTCGTGATATAACCGCCCCTGAGCAGAAAAGCGGGTCTGCGCCCCGCCGGAGCTTGCTTTTGACGAGATTGGCCTCATTCGCAGACGGGAAACAGAAAACAGGCCAGCCTGGAGGAGGTACCGTGGGGGAAGAAGCACGGACCGGAAAACGGTTTCCGCTGGAATTGCCCATTAAGATACATAAGGGCGAGCCCGGAGGAGACTCCGAGGGAATCACCGGGAATCTCAGCGCGGCCGGAGTGTACATTCGCGCTGATTCCTCGATGGAGATTGGTTCACCGGTGGAATTTGAAATCACGCTGCCCCCGGAGATGACGGGCGGTCAGGAGCATGTGACCATCCAGTGCAAGGGGCGAGTCGTGCGCGCCGACGAAACCGGCAAAGGTGGAGAAGGCCGCGGTGTGGCGTGCGTGATCGACTCATACGAGTTCGTGAGGAACTCATAAGTTGTTTGAATCGGACTTTCTTGGAGCGTTGACAACATGCTCAAACTGATACTGGCCGATAATCAGGCGATCTTTCGGGCGGGCATTGCCAAAGTGCTGGCCGTGGAAGATGAGATGCGTATCGTGGCCCAGGCGCAAACGCCTGAACAGATGTTCATGGCCCTGGACAAGTTCCGCGCCGCAGTGCTGGTGGTGGCGGCGGGATTCCACAATGATTTCGCCGCGATCGTGGCAGCCGCAAACAAAGCGAAGACGCGCGTCATCGTGCTGGCGGATACAGGCGAGAGCGCGCAGCGCCATATGTCGAGCGGAGCCCATGGAGTGGTTTATCGCAACGTGACCAGCGCGGCGCTGGTTGACTGCGTTCGCAAAGTGGCGCGCGGCGAAACCTGGGTGCAGGACGTCGCCGTGCCCAGTGAACTCACCGAAAACGATATGGTCGGATTGCGGGTGCGCGACCGGCTGACTGCCAAGGAACTGCGCATCGTGGCGCTGATCGTGCAGGGTTACAAGAACAAGGAAATCGCTTCGCAGCTGGGCACGACAGAGCAGGTGATCAAGAACTATTTGCGCAACGTCTATGACAAGATCGGCGTGTCGGATCGGCTGGAGCTGGCGCTGTTCACCATTCATCATCGGATTCTGAACGAGGCCGCGGCCGCCACGACGCAAGGAGCAGCGCCGCAACCGCCCGCGGGAGTCGCACAGTAAGCTCATGGTCGTACATTCAGGCCGCCTGCGGGCGGCCTTTTTGTTTGTGACCACTACGCCGCAACTCCCGCATCGTCGCTGCCACGCGGAGCATCTATGGACGCATGGAATTCCGCACGCTGGGACGCTCTGGTTTGAAAGTACCGGTGTTGAGTTTTGGCACCGGCACGTTTGGTGGGGGAAACGATTTTTTTCGTGCCTGGGGTGCGAGCGATGTCGCCGAGGCGACTCGGCTGGTGGATGTCTGCCTCTCCGGAGGCGTGAATCTTTTCGACACCGCTGACGTTTATTCCGACGGACTCTCCGAGACAATCCTGGGGAAGGCCATCGCCGGGCGCCGCGAAAAAGTCCTGATCTCGACCAAAGCCACATTCCGTACTGGGCCCGGCCCGAACGATCTGGGGTCTTCGCGTCATCACTTAATCCGGGCTTGCGAAGCGAGCCTGCGAAGGTTGGCCACCGACTACATCGACATTTATCACTTGCACGGTTTTGACGCGCTGACTCCGGTGGAAGAAGTTCTGAGCACGCTCGACAATCTGGTGACGAGCGGCAAAGTCAGGTATATCGCATGCTCGAATTTTTCCGGCTGGCACCTGATGAAATCCCTTAACGCTTCCGATCGCCACGGCTGGGCGCGCTATGTCGGCCATCAGGTTTATTACTCGTTGATTGGCCGGGAGTACGAATGGGAACTGATGCCGCTGGGGCTGGATCAAGGAGTGGGCGCGCTTATCTGGAGTCCGCTGGGTTGGGGACGGCTCACCGGCAAGATTCGGCGCGGTCAGCCTTGGCCGGCGGTGAGCCGGCTACACAAAACATCGGAGCAAGGCCCGCAGGTTTCGGACGAGCAGCTGTACAAAGTGGTCGATGCCCTGGATGCGATTGCGAAAGACCGGGGAAAGAGCGTACCGCAGATCGCACTCAATTGGCTGTTGCAGCGGCCGAGCGTGGCTACCGTTATTGTGGGCGCTCGTAACGAAGAGCAGTTACGCCAAAATCTAGACGCAGCGGAATGGAATCTATCGCCGGAGCAGATCGCCAAACTCGACCGCGCCAGCGAAGTGACGCCGGTTTATCCCTACTGGCATCAGCGTCAATTCGTAGAGCGGAATCCGCCGCCGGTCCCTCTGCCCGAGAAAAACGCTAACTGATTTTTTCTCCCACCGATTTCGCCTGTGTGAACAGGTACAAATAATCCGGGCCGCCGGATTTGGAATCGGTGCCCGACATGTTGAAGCCGCCGAAGGGATGCGCACCCACCATGGCGCCGGTGCACTTGCGATTGATGTACAGGTTGCCGACCTGGAACTCCTGAATGGCGCGATCGATCTTGTCCCGCGACTTGGTGTAGACCGCACCCGTCAGGCCGAATTCGGTGTCGTTGGCAATTTCGAGCGCCTGGTCGAAGCCGCGAGCCTTGATCACGGCCAGTACGGGGCCGAAGATTTCTTCCTGTTCGAGTTTCGATTTGGGCGGAATGTCGGCGATGATCGTGGGACGAATGAAGTAGCCTTCGCCGGGAGCGCGGTCGCCGCCAGTGATGAGGCGTCCGTCTTTCTTGCCTTGGTCGATGTAGCCCAGAATCGTCTTCATCGAGCCTTCGTTGATCACAGCGCCCATGTTGGCGTTTTCGGCGGGATCGCCGAGCTGAATTTTCTCGACACGCGCTTTGAGCTGTTCGAGGAACTTGTCGTAGATGCGCTCATCGACAATGGCGCGCGAGCACGCTGAACACTTCTGGCCCTGGAAGCCGAATGCGGATTGCGCGACGCCCTCAACGGCGGAATCGATGTCGGCATCGGCATCGACGATGATCGCGTCTTTGCCGCCCATCTCAAGAATGGCGCGCTTGATCCAGACTTGGCCCGGCGCTTGGGTGGCCGCCACTTTGTTGATGTGCAGACCGACTTCGCGAGAACCGGTGAAGGCGATGAATCGAGTCTTGGGATGCGCGACCACCGCATCGCCGAAGCTGGCTCCGGCGCCGGGACAGAAATTCACCACGCCCTCAGGCATCCCCGCTTCTTCGAGCAGTTCGACAAACTTCGCGGCGATGGTAGGCGAGTCGCTCGACGGCTTCAGGATCACCGTGTTGCCGCTCACGATCGACGCCACTGTCATTCCCGCCATGATGGCGCAGGGAAAATTCCACGGCGGAATCACGGCGCCCACGCCCAGGGGAAGGTACCTCAGGGTATCGCGCTCCCCGGGCAGCTGAATGGGTGTTTGGGTCTGAGAGAGTCGCAAGGCCTCGCGGGCATAGAACTCGCAGAAATCGATCGTCTCGGAAATGTCGGCGTCGGCCTCAGCCCAGTTCTTGCTGACCTCGAAGACCAGCCACGCCATGAATTCCATCTTGCGCTGGCGCAGCAGATCGCCGACGCGGAATACCAGGCTGGTGCGCTGTTCGATTGAAGTGCGGCTCCAGGATTCGAAGGCGGCGAGCGCTGCCTTCATCGCCGGCTCGACGTGTTCTCTGCCCGCTTTTTGATGGACGCCGACAATCTGCGACGGTTGCGACGGGTTCAACGATTTAATCTTGTCGGTAGTCTTGAGCCGCTGGCCGCCGATGATGAGGTCATACTCGTGGCCCAACTGCCCGCGCACCTTGGCGATGGCTGCACGCATGCGGCGCGCATTCTCTTCATTGCGGAAATTGAAAAAGGGCTCGGTAACAAACGGACCCTGATGCAGCGTCGTGCGCGGCCGTACGGGGGGTTCAGCAATCGCCATTAGGGGCACCTCGGAAGCAGATTCAGGCCCAGAGAGGGACCATTGGTTTTCTCGAAAATCAGCCTTTATTGTAGCATCGGAAACCGAAGCCCCCATTCACCCGTCCAATTTGCAGTTGCCAGTCCGCGGTGCAGTGGGTTGGTCAGATCCTGGGGGGGTCACTTATGAAGCGTGCTCCGGACACGATGTTCTGCTCATATCTGGCCTGGTGGGAATCGGTCGCTTTCTTATTGGTCGTCTTGGCTGCGGCTGCTGCCCCCACGCAGGACGTTGTCACCTGGCACAACGACAATGCGCGGACGGGACAGAACCTGGGGGAGAAAATCCTCACTTTGCAAAATGTGAACCGCCGAACATTTGGCAAGCTATTCGTCATTGCTGTCGATGGAAAAGTCGATGCTGAACCCCTTTATGCCGAGAAGTTGGAAATCGCGAATCAGGGATTGCGGAATGCGCTTGTCGTGGTGACGGAGCACGACAGTGTTTATGCCTTCGACGCGGATACGGGAAAGGAATTCTGGCACGTTCGAGTACTCGGACGCGACGAAACCCCGTCGGACGCTCGCGGCTGTTCCCAGGTGATTCCGGAAATTGGAGTTACCTCGACGCCGGTCATCGATCGCCATCGCGGTCCGCACGGAACAATCTACGTCGTGTCGATGAGTAAAGATCGGAGCGGCCGTTACTTTCAAAGACTGCATGCGCTTGATCTCCGAACCGGAGGCGAACAGTTTGGTGGTCCGGTTGAGATTCAAGCGACCTTCCCTGGAACCGGCGCGGCAAGCCGCCGGGGCACGGAAATTTTCTCTCCCCAACAATATGAAGAGCGCGCCGCCCTTCTGCTGCTGAACGGAGTGATCTATACCAGTTGGGCATCCCACTGCGATATGGACCCCTACAACGGCTGGGTCATCGGTTATGGCGCGGATACGCTCAAACAGACTGCGGTGCTCAATTTCACGCCCAACGGCGAGCAAGGAGCGGTGTGGCAAAGTGGGGCCGGCCCAGCTGCCGATCCTGAAGGCAACGTCTACGTTATGGCCGCGAACGGCACCTTCGATACCACCCTGAACTCCGCCGGATTTCCCTCGCACGGTAACTTTGGAAACGCATTCTTGAAGATCTCTGTGACTGGCGGCAGGCTCTCCATATCCGACTACTTTGCCATGTTCGACATCGTCGCGGAGAATGCCGCTGACGACGATCTGGGAGCGGGCGGTCCGGTAGTGCTGCCCGAAATGAAAGATTCATCGGGAAAGACCCGCCGGCTCGCGGTGGGAATCGGAAAAGACCGAAACATCTATCTTGTGGACCGGGATGCCATGGGGAAATTTGATCCACGAGGAAACGAAAACATTTATCAGGAGCTTTCTAAGGCCTTGAAGGGCGACAGATACCGCGGTGCGCCTGTGTATTTTGACGGCCGGCTGTACGGCGCATCGGTAAACGACGCCATCCTTGAATTCCGCTTCGCCGACGCCCGTCTGCTTCCGGAACCCGTATCGCGCACGACCACAAGGTTTCCCTATCCCGGCGCGATGCCGAGCATTTCGGCGGACGGGTCGCGCGACGGCATCGTCTGGGCCGTTGAAAATGCAAGGCCCGCAGTGCTCCACGCCTACGATGCCAACAACTTAGCGCACGAACTCTATAACAGCACCCAGGCGCCAGCGTGGAAGGACTATTTTGGCGAGGGCAATAAGTTCATCACGCCCATGATCGCCCACGGAAAAGTTTACGTTGGAACCGTCGATGGTGTCGGCGTCTTCGGTCTGCTCCGGCGTTCCGCATCCTCGAAAACGCGAGCCGCCACTCCTTAGAACGGGGCCACCACCACGATCGTTGCCTGCTACGGGCAGCGCGTTCAGTGCCTACCCGCAGTGGTAGACTCAAGCGTTTTAGTACAGCCGCTTCTTTTCTGGCGAGGTCAGCGATGGAAATCAGAAATGTGGGAGTGGTGGGCGCGGGCACGATGGGCAACGGGATTGCACACGTGTTCGCGCGCCGTGGATACAGCGTCGTTTTATGCGATATGGAGCAGAGGTTTCTGGAGCGCGGGATTGCCACCATCCGCAAGAATCTGGAGCGTGAGGTGGCGAAAAACAAGATCACAGCGGAAGACCAGGCTGGTGCCTTGAGCCGCATCCGGCCGGCCACCGATGGAGCCGAACTTTCGGACTGCGACTTCGTCGTTGAGGCCGCGACCGAGAAATTCGAAATCAAAACAGAAATCTTTCGCGACCTCGATCGTCGCACGCGGCCGGAGATTGTGTTGGCTTCGAATACGTCTTCCATCTCCATTACCAAACTGGCGGCGCAGACCAGGCGTCCGGAGAAAGTTATCGGCATGCACTTCTTCAACCCGGTGCCGGTGATGAAGCTGGTGGAGGTAATACGCGGGTTGGCAACGTCCGAGGAAACTTTTGTCACCGTACACGACCTGGCGGTGAAGCTCGGAAAAACGCCGGTGGAGGTGAACGACGCGCCCGGCTTCGTTTCGAACCGCGTGCTGATGCCGCTGTTGAACGAGGCGATGTATGCCGTGATGGAGGGCGTGGCGACCGCCGAGGCCGTCGACGAAGTGTTCAAGCTGGGGATGGCGCATCCCATGGGGCCGCTGACGCTGGCCGACTTCATCGGACTGGATGTTTGCCTCGACATCATGCGGGTTCTGCAAAATGGTTTGGGCGATCCCAAGTACCGTCCCTGTCCTTTGCTGATCAAGATGGTGGACGCAGGGTGGTTGGGGCGGAAGAGCGGGCGAGGGTTTTACGCATATTGATGACTTGGATTGCTGAATGCTGAATGAAAACACTTGAGGCAGGCTCCAGCCGGGAGAGCGATGCCTGGTTTTACCTGCTGGCCGCGCTTTGCGGTATCGGCACGGGCTGGGCCGACGTCATGATCAACGACCTGCTGTTCACGGCGTTGCTGGTGCTGTCCGCCTGCATCCTGCTGGGGATGCTGCGGCCGCGCTGGCCCTGGCGATGGGTGGTGGTGGTGGGAGTATGTATTCCACTCACTGAAATGGCCGCGTATGTGATTCTCACCGTCAAACCGACGCGGGCGCAGGTGTATGGATCCTATCTGGCGTTTCTCCCTGGAATTGCGGGCGCGTACGGTGGTTCGATCATGCGGCGCGTGATGGATAATTTGAGGCAGGGAAAGTAGGACGGCTTCCGGCTGTCGGCTTCCGAGCGGTATGGACCTCGAGGCCAAACTCGAAAGCCGGCGGCCCTAAGCTCGCCCTTCGGTATCGGCTTGCCCAAAAAGTTACTCCCGATCCACAGGGCGGGCGCGTATGCTGCGTGCATGGGTGTGTGTGTCTCCATGCTGGCGAGTGGCAGCCGCGGGAATTGTGCGGTGGTGGCCAGCACCTGCACTAAAATTCTGGTCGATGCCGGCATCTCCTGCCGCGAGACGTTCAAGCGAATGAAGACCCTGGGCGAGGATCCACGCACGCTTTCGGCGATCCTCATCACGCACGAGCACTCCGATCATGTTTATGGACTGGCAACGTTGGCCAAGAAACTGCGCATCCCAGTGTTTATGACCGGTGCAACACACCAGGCGTGGACCCGTTCGCTGCGCAATGAAAAAGGCGAGCGGCCACATCTCGAAAAGTTTGAGCCGTTCGAGTCTGGCCATCGTTTTCAAGTCGGGGATATTGAGGTGAGACCCTTCACCATTCCACACGATGCGGCCGATCCGGTGGGGTTTAGCTTCCGCGCCGAGGGCATCAAGGTCGGCGTCGCCACCGATCTTGGATATTTGCCGGTCAGCGTGCGCGATCACCTACGGGGCTGTGATGTGCTGGTGATGGAATCGAATCACGATCTGGAGATGCTGCGCGGAGGGCCCTACCCGTGGTCGGTAAAGCAGCGGGTGATGAGCCGCGTGGGGCACCTTTCGAACCTCGCTCTCGCCGATTTCCTCACGAACGACTATGATAATAGTGCGACGTTTGTGGTGCTGGCGCATCTGTCAGAGCAGAACAACCATCCGGAAATAGCGCGGCGAGAGGCGGAAACAGCGTTGGCCACGCGAGGGGGATTGTTCCATAACCGCGTTCTTCTAGCGTCGCAAACTGAGGCTATGGAGCCGATTCGGCTGTAACGGCGGTTGTCGGCGGTTTTGTTCCCTCCCATGAGTCAGCAGTGCATTGATCCGATCGTTGGCAAGATTCTGGCGGGCTGGCGCTATGACATTTCCGGCCTGGCGCCAGAGATGTGCGGAGACTACGAAAGCCATTTCGCTGGTTGTGAGCATTGCCGCAGCCGCCAGCAGATTCATCGCATTATCGATGTAGGATTGATTGCGCTGGCCTCGCTTTCTGCGGCGGTCTTCCTGCTTGCGTTCGGAGTGATCTGGCACCTCGGCCCGCGGCATGCCTTTTGGCTCGAAATCGCCGCTCTTGCGGGATTCGGGCTTTCTGCCTTGATCTGGCTGGGTGTGGCAGTGGCCACTCCGGCACCGGTGACGGTTCTCGATGCCGCTAAAGAGGGCGCGCGGCGCGTCCACGACCGCTTACCGGAGGAAATCCGGCAACGCCTTCCGGAAGAATTGCGCATCAAAATTACCGGGACTTAAAACGCGCGTCTGATTGTGGCGCTTGATCGCGTGGGGGGATGCTGGTCGCAATGGCCAGTGCCTTGCCCGACGCAACAGCGCCGGCGTTTCCTGAAGCGCAACCAGTGCATTCTGCCCATGCCGTCGCCATGGACCGGTGGCGCCGGCTCCGGCGCGCCCACCGGCGACCAGTGTTGGGCGAACGGGCATCATGTTGCCATTCCGAATTCGTCGTTTTCCTCTCTTTCGCTGACGGCGCAGCTCCGTGGAGCGGATGCCGACGCGGGATTCCGCTTGGGCTCGGAACGGTGTCGCCAGTCTGCAATCATCGTCCTTCCTTCCAACAGTCCGCCTGGCGCCGCCCGGCTGCGAATCTAGCCGCACTTTCAATTCTTTTGCCTGGTTTGTCCCGGGGCGCATTCGCGCCCGCCGGGATCAGATCGTCCTGTCCCCAACCGGGAAAGTTCACCCCCGGTGCATCCTGCCTACCGGATCGGGGCCTATACTTTTGGCGGCGCCCGCGACTGACCCCCCGATCAGGCTTGGCAACCGGGGCTGAGAGCGGATGTAACGATCTACTCCAAACCAGCCGTGCTCGATCTCGCTTACGGCGACGATCCAATGTGGTTTCACATCTTTCTGCGAATGCGGCCGGGAGCGTCTCGCCATGGTCATCCCTAGACACAGACATCGATGGGATACAGATAAAAACGTATTCCGCGCACGGATTCCGCGCGTAGAATCCTGTGTGTGTAGTCTTTCCTACGTTCAAGATACCCCCCCATGATCAAGGCTCTCAAGACACTGCGGTTGGTGCAGTTGTCGATGCTGGCCAGCATCCTGCTTTATTGGATTGCGGGAGAGGTTGTGGGACCGGTTCAGCATCCGATCGATCCCGGGCTCAGCTACCTGTTCACGACGCTGGGGGTGGCCATCGTCGGAGTGATTTTCGTGGTGCGCAGGACGCTGGTTCTGCGGGCGGCGGAAGGTCTGGCAACGCGGCCCGAGGACGGCCTCAGTCTCCATCCCTGGAGAACGGGCTATATTGCTACGTATGCCTTGTGCGAAGTGCTGGCCTTGTTCGGATTAGTTCTGCGCTTTCGCGGAGGCCCGATGCGGCAGAGTGTGCCTTACTATTTGGGCGGCTTCGTTTTGCTCTGGTTTTTCCGGCCGAGATCTCCGGCTAGAGTCTGATTTTCCGGTCGTGGGGATTATGATGTTTCTGAGGTGATAGGTGTCCATCAATGAACCGGAGGAACTCGCAGGGATGCACGCCGCAGGCCTGGTGGTTCGCCTCATGCTGGAAGCCATGCGGGACGAAGTGCGGCCGGGAATTACCACTGCCGAACTCGACGAAGCGGGGGCCAGCGTGATGCGGCAGCACGGAGCACAGTCGGCGCCGGCGCTGGTCTATAAATTTCCCGGGGTAAGCTGCATCAGTCTCAACGATGAAGCGGTCCACGGCATTCCCGGCAAACGTCGACTGCAGCCAGGTGATCTGGTCAAGCTCGATGTCACTGTCGAGAAAGATGGATTCATGGCGGATGCAGCTATCACCGTTCCGGTCGGTGAAGTAACGCAGGAGCGCCGGAATCTCGTCGCCTGCGCGGAGCGAGCCTTCGCCAAAGCCATGCTGGTAGCGCGAGCCGGTTTTCGAGTTTGGGAAATTGGACGCGCCGTGGAGCGCGAGGTGCGGCGCTGCGGCTTCTCCGTAATTCGCGAGCTGGCCGGACACGGAATTGGCCGCACGATTCACGAAGCCCCGCGCGTGCCGAATTATGCTGATGCGCGGGACAATCAGATTCTCACGGAAGGTTTAGTGATTACGGTGGAGCCGATTATCGCCGCCGGTTCTGGCAGAACATTCGTCGCTCCGGATCAATGGACGATTGTCACGGCCGATCACAGACCATCGGCGCACTATGAACATACCCTGGTGATCACGAAAGGGGCGCCGATGCTGCTGACGGCGGCCTGATCTTTGTGGCCAGAAAACGTCGCCAGCAGCGTCTCTACGACGTACTAAGGTGGCAGCTCGCCAGGCCGCGCTTTTCCAGATATTGCTGGTGGTAGTCTTCCGCGGGATAAAAAGTCACGGCTGGAACGATCTCGGTCGCGATGGGCTTCGAGTAGCGGTGAGCTTTCTCCAGTGATTCTTTCGAGGCCTGGGCTTGCGTTTGCTGCTCGGGCGAATGGAAGAAAATTGCCGAGCGATACTGCGAGCCCCAGTCTGGACCCTGGCGGTTCACCTGCGTGGGATCATGGTTCTCCCAGAAAACTTTGAGCAGGTCGACATAGGGGACTTTGGCGGGATCGAACTCGACTTCGACGGCTTCGGCGTGTCCCGTGCGATCGGTACAGACTTCCTTATAGGTCGGGTTTCCCGTCTTGCCGCCAGTGTAGCCGACGCGGGTTGAGATGACTCCTGGCATCTGCCGGAAAGTGGCTTCGACTCCCCAAAAACACCCTGCTGCGAATGTAGCTTTTTCCATACGATTTTGCTCCCTGCGCTGAATCGCTTGCGCTCCGTTTTCTATTTTCCCTCATTGGATGAGCGAACGCCAGAAAAGTCACAGGCTGTGTAAAATCGGGCATAGGGTTACCCTTGGGAATTGACGCTCCTCCCGAATCACGATAGAGTCCCCGAAGGGTTCTTTAAGGCTCGTCCAGGGGTTCAGTTCCGTGTTTTTTTCCACCCGCCACTTCCAAACCGGGCCTAGAACTGCGCTGAGACTTGCACTCCTGGTTCTGCTGGTTTTGATCACCACCGAGGCCGCGCTGGGGGTTTCCGGATTTGCGCCGCCGAGACGCGTCGGCTACCAGACGGGCGATCAGTGGGAGCCCGCGATCGCCGCCGATGGTCACGGGCACGTTTACATCCTCTATCCACAGTACGGCGCGGTACCCGATTGCCCGACCTGTAACGCGCCCAGCATTAGCCTAATGGTCAGCAGTGACAACGGACTTTCGTGGCAGTCTTCGCGCCCCCTGCTTCCTTTTTCAACCGGCCAGTTCGATCCGCAGATCGTGGTCGATCCGGTGGACCGGCGGACGGTGTACGCGTCTTGGCTGCAGAACGACAAGCGCGACATCATTGTCGCCCGGTCGCTCGACTTTGGCCGTACCTGGTCGTTTTCCTGGGCGGACCGTAGCCTGGAAGACGCCGATAAGCCGGTATTGGCGGTTCGCGGAGTGGATGTTTACGTCGGATTCAACCACGATGAAAAGTTCTTTGTTTCCGCGTCGCATGATGCCGGACAAACATTCGCTGCGGTACAGGTGAATCCCAACGCCGGATTGGGATCGTCGCTGGCGGGGGGAGCCACCATTGATCCAGCGGGCAACGTTTTCTTCGGCTGGACCGGTTATGCTCGCCACGAGATGCCGACGCAGCCGGTCAGCGTTTTGGTGAGCCGCTCGGGTGATGGTGGACGGACCTGGAACACGTTGCTGTTGGATGTCTCCGGCGCACCTCCGGACTGCGCGGCGCAGAACTGCGAAACCGGTTACCTGGGCCCGCAGATCGCGCTGGCCTCGGACGCCGCGGGTGCGCTCTACGCCCTGTGGAACGCCGGCGGCACGAATGGCGGGCCCGAGCGAATTTACTTTTCGTCTTCGACGACAGGTGGAGCAAGCTGGACGGAACGAGCCAATGTGTCGAGCGCGGCGGCGGGCGTCGAGCACTCGTTTCCTGCAGTGGTCGCGGGCGCGGCGGGCGACGTGCGCATCGCCTGGATGGACGCAAGAGCAACCCAAGTGGGCCTTTTGAATCTTCCGCTCTGGAACACCTACTACCGCAGTTCCACCAACGGCGGCGCCACCTGGAACGCCGAGGGCCAACTCTCCGGGCCGGTGCGAGGCTACGACTACATCTTGCCGGATGGTTTCCGCTTCCCCTTCGGAGACTACTTCAGCCTCGCCATCGACAGCGAGGGGGCAACGCAAGTGGTCTGGGGCGAGGGCCTCAATTACAAGTCTCCCGGTTCGATCTGGTACGCTCAGGGCCGATAAGCGGCGACCGCGCCGTTCGACCGAGCAAGCTTCGTCTCGAGGAAGGAATTCATTCCAGCTGCATTCCGCCGGTGAGCTCGGCAAGCCTTGCGATGTCGTGTTCGCTGCACCACTCCTGCAATTCATCCACGATCTTCTCGGTGGCGCAGGGATCCCAATAACTGGCGGTGCCGATCTGCACGGCGGAGGCGCCAGCCAGCATGAATTCAACGACATCCGCGGCGGTGGAGATTCCGCCCATGCCAATCACGGGGATCTTCACGGCATGGGCGGCGTCATAGACCATGCGCACCGCGATGGGCTTGATCGCCGGACCGGAAAGTCCGGCGGTGACGTTGGCGATGCGTGGTTTGCGCGTCTCCGGGTCAATGGCCATGGCCACGAACGTGTTGATAACCGACAGCGCGTCAGCGCCCGCCTCCTGTGCGACATGCGCCATTTGCGCGATGCTGGTGACGTTGGGCGAGAGCTTGACGATCAGTGGCCGCCGCGCCACGCGTTTGCTGGTGGTCACGATCTCATCGAGCGAGCGCGGATCGGTGCCAAACTGCAATCCTCCCTGCTCGGTATTCGGACAGGAGACGTTCAACTCATACGCGGCGATACCCTCGCCCTGATTAAGGATCTCGATGGTCCGTTCGTAGTCTTCGCGGGTGTAGCCGAAAACATTCGCCATTACGACGGTGTTCTTGATGCTTCGCAGGTGAGGCAATTTCTCATCGAGAAACGCTTGAGCCCCTATATTTTGCAGGCCGATTGCATTGAGCATGCCCGCCGCAGTTTCCCACAGACGCGGTGGAGGATTGCCGATCATCGGTTCCTTCGACAGCCCCTTCACCACAAAACCGCCCAGCTTACCCAGGTGAACGACATCCTCGAATTCGACCCCGTAGCCGAAGGTACCACTGGCGGCGATTACGGGATTCTTGAGCGGAATACCTGCGATGCTTACGCGGAGATCGGGAGTCGGATTGGCGGATGCAGCGCTCATGGCTGACCTTCCCCCAAGACGCGAGGCGAGGGTGCGAGCGCTTCGGTCAAAACACGACCGACACCGTGAGTCGGAGCATTGATTCCGAGCAGCGATGCGAGTGTGGCCGCCAGGTCAACGGGTTCGGTCTTCGTGTGATAGGTTCCCGGCTGGAACGGCAACCCGTAAAAGGCCAGCGGCACGTGCGTATCGTAGGTATAAGGCGACGCGTGGTCTGTGCCTTTGGCCGGACCCACGGTGTAAATATCGGGAACGCCCATCACGTACCAACTTCCTTCCGGGGAATAGCTGTTCAGGAATTTTCGTCCCAGGGGAGTGTCCGGGACTGCGCCCTCGGCCAGTTGCGACTTCGTATAGTAGTCGCGCAGCCCGGCCTGCTTCATGGCCTCGCCCACCGCTGCTTCGGCATCGTGTTCGCGCACGTGAGCGGCGGCAAAGGCATCCTGATCGAGCCAGGCTAGCGGATAGTCCAGCTTCACGAATGCGGGGGGATGGCCCGAAGCAAATTTTGCGGCGAGCGCGCTGTTAATCTGCCCCTCGAGTTTTGCTCCGCCGACATTCGCGGCCGGTATGCGCAGCTTTTTCGCTGCGTCGGGCAGCGAGGAAACGCCGTGATCGGCGGAAAGAGCGACCCATAAGTTGGCCAGGCCGATCTGATGTCCGAGGAAACCGAAGAAATCGGCCAACTCGCGGTCGAGATCGAGAGCCATCTGCCGCATCTCCGGAGAATCTGGCCCAACCTGGTGACCAAGAATGTCGTTGGGCGAGAGGCTGATGGAAAGCAGGTCCGTGGCCGGACCGCGGCCCACGTTCTCATACTGCATCAATTCCTTGGCGAACTCGAATTCGTACTCGTTGGCGAACGCAGTCGGACCGACTACGTCGTAGAATCCGGATTCGGAGCCGTCTTTACTCTGCCGGTGCGCGGTCGAGCGCAGAACGGTTCCTTGCGCGTCCTTCCACTCCCGATTCCAATATTTCGCGGGGCGCGTGGAGTTGAAATCCTGTACCCACTGGGGAAGGTCTTCGCGATAGTAAGTGGAAGTCACCCATGCGCCACTGGACGGATCAATCCAGTAGGCCGCATCTCCGGCGAAGCCGGCAGGAAGAACGGCGGCACGGTCCTTCAATGAAATTCCGAATACCCGGGCCTTGCCCTGCGTTGCCAGTTTTAGTTCATCCCCTAAAGTGTCGGCCAGCAGATTGTGCGGCGAGGCGCCAGTTTTCCCTCCGTTGACGCCCACCAGCTTGGTGGCGTCGTCTTCGACGGAACTGACCATGTGCTTTTTCTTCGGGTCCCACCATTCGTTGGCGGCAATGCCGTGGCCGTTGCTGTAGGCGCCGGTAAACAATGTGGCGTGTCCGGGAGCGGTGCGCGTATTGGCGTAGTTGTAGTTACAGTTCGGGAAGTAGGCGCCGCGATCGATGAGCAGGCGAAAGCCGCCGTCTCCGAACTGGTTGCGGTAGCGCTCCAGATAATCGCCGCGGAACTGGTCAATCACGATTACCACCACCAGCTTGGGATGGCCATCGTAAGCGGAGGCGAAGCTCGAAACCGGCGGGGCGAGAACCGGCATCAGCCAGGCTAAGAGGAAGCAGAAGTTTACGGCGGCAGATCTGGGAAACGACCTCATCGCGAAGGTAGTTTACACAGTCGGGCTGTATCCACCAAAACTGCTTCGGCGCTTGACCTTACGGACATCTTTCGAAGGCGTCATCCTGAAGCCCGGCGCAGTTCACCCGGGGGAGGATCTCGCGTGGAGAGTTGCCGGCCGGCGCGCGAGATCCTTCCCTTCGCCGGAAAGGCGGCTTCGTTCAGGATGACTCCGTCGCCGACTGGCGGGCGCCTTTGCTCGCGGGTACACGTGCATTCGCCGACACTTTTCCGATACATTAGAGTTCCCATGCTTGATCTGAATTTCGTTCGCGGCAATCTGCCCTTGGTGGAAGAAAAGCTGCGGCAGCGCGGCCTGGACCCGGCTGCCGTGCTGAAAGATTTTCGCGAAGTTGACACGCAGCGCCGGCAGGCCATCACTGAGGCTGAAACCAGCAAAGCCGGGCGCAACAAAGCTTCGGAAGAGATCGCAAAATTGAAGAAGAGCGGCGAGGACGCCAGCGCCGCAATGGCCCAGACCAAGGACCTGCGAGAGAAGGTTCAGACGCTGGAAAAAACTGCCGCGGATCTCGATGCGCGGCTGCACGATATTCTCGCGGGCCTTCCCAACTTGCCGCACGCGAGCGTGCCGATTGGCCAGAGCGCCGAGCAGAATGTCGAAGTTCGCCGCTGGGGCGCACCCGCTAAGTTTGAGTTCACTCCCAAAGCGCACTGGGACCTGGGCGCCGAACTCGGCATTCTTGATTTGGAACGCGCGGTGAAACTGACCGGGGCGCGCTTCGCCGTCTACTGGGATCTGGGCGCGAAGCTGGAGCGGGCGCTGATGAACTTCATGCTCGACCTGCACACGCGCCAGCATGGCTACACCGAGGTTCTGCCGCCCTATCTGGTGAACTCAGATTCGATGTATGGCACCGGGCAGCTGCCGAAATTTGCTGCGGATCTGTTTCGCGTGCCCCATGGCGACAAGGATCTCTGGCTGATTCCCACGGCGGAGGTTCCGGTCACAAATCTTTATCGCGATGAAGTTCTTGAGCCGGCGCGGTTGCCGATCTCGCTTACCGCCTACACCCCATGTTTCCGCAGCGAGGCGGGATCGTACGGCAAAGATGTGCGCGGGATCATCCGGCAGCATCAGTTTCAGAAAGTTGAACTGGTAAAGTTCACGCGGCCGGAGAACTCCTACGAAGAACACGAAAAACTGACGCATGACGCCGAGGAGGTTCTCGAGAAACTGGGCCTTCCTTATCGGACCATGGCGTTGTGCGCCGGCGATATGGGACCATCCTCGGCGAAGACCTATGACATTGAAGTCTGGCTGCCGGGACAGCAACTGTACCGCGAAATTTCGTCGTGCTCGAATTTTGAATCCTATCAAGCCCGCCGGGCGAACATCCGCTACCGCCCCGAAGGCAAGAACAAGACCGAATTTGTGCATACCCTGAACGGCAGCGGACTGGCCATAGGCCGCACCTGGGTTGCGATTGTGGAGAATTACCAGCAGGCCGACGGGAGCGTATTGATTCCCGAGGCGCTGCGGCCTTACATCGGAGCAGAACGCATTACAGCGAAGAGCTTTTAGCTCTTGGCTCTTGGCTTGGACTGAAGGGTACGAGCCAAGAGCTCAAGACCAAGAGCCAAAAGCCGCCCAGCACCTGGCCACGATCCCATGGCTAAGCTCAGATTGCTAAGATAAGGAGCGGTCACTAGACTTGCAAAGAGCAGAACTCACGACCGCCGAGCCCAGCGCGTCCCTGCCCATGAACGCCATCTGGCGAACAATTCGCGGATACATTCTGTGGCAATACGAGCGTGGCACGCTGCACTACGACATCATGGTCACGCTGATTCTGATCTTTATTCTGTTCTCGCCGCGCGTGATCAACTTCAATGACAAACCCATCGCGCGGAATCCGCATCCGACTGAAGTGGTGGTGTCGGCCGATGCTGAAGGTCGTCTCGTCTATCAGGTCGCGGCCAGCGCCGTCGCGCCCGGGGACGACAATTCGGTACGCGATCAGTTGCTGCGCATCATCGAACCGATCTCGGGGGCGGTCTCGATCGTGAGTTACGAGCCGGTTTCCGACGGCAAAGGCAAGGTTCAGAGCTACAAAGTCCTGGCCAAGCGCGACTAACGGTGGATAACGCGGCGGCTCGAAGTTTACGATTGAAATGACACCTTTCTCGCTCATCGTTACCGTCGCCCTGACTTGGAACCTATTCGTATTCGCAGCCCGGCCGCAGGGAAAGCCCGCCGACTCCAGCAGCCTGGATGCAGTCCTGAAGAAAATGGACACCGCCGCCGCCAGCTTTCGCAATACGCAGGCCGAGTTTGAGTGGGACAGTTACGAAAAAGTTATCGATGAAGTCGACGAGATTCAAACCGGCACGATCTATTTCCGCCGCAACGGGAAAGACATTGAGATGATGGCCGACGTCAAGATGGCCGGAAGCGACGCAACCAAGCTGAAGCCCGAGCCGAAATACGTTCTCTACAGTGCCGGCAAGATCTCCGTCTATCAACCCAAGCTAGACCAGGTGACCGCATACGACTTCGGCAAGAACCGCGTTGATCTCGAAAGCTACGTGGTCCTGGGCTTCGGAGGCAGCGGACAGGATCTGGTGAAGGCCTTCGATGTGACCTATGTGGGCCCGCAGACGGTCAATGGCATCGCCACGGCGGAACTGCAACTCATCCCCAAGTCCGACAAGGTGAAAGATACTTACAACAAGATTCTTCTTTGGATTGATCTCGACAAAGGTATTTCGGTGCAGCAGCAATTCTTTACTCCGCAAGGGGATTACCGCTTGACTAAATATTCGTCGATTCAGCTAAACGAAAAGAAGATTTCTGACGAGGTTTTCAAGCTAAAGACCACGGGCAAGACACAAACGATTTCACCCAAGGGCTAAGTTGTTGAATTTAAAGAACAAGAAGGTGCGCTGAGATTTGCACTTTGGGAGCTATACTGGCCCCACCTTCAGTTGGGTTCATTCATGGCCAAAGTCTTTACGATTACTGTCCCGCCTAAGCTGGGAAACAAGCGCCGGGAGCGCTCTTCCGATCCTCGTTACGTGGACGGGCAACGTCTGCTGGTCGAAGCCATGAAATATCTGGCGCAGGTCGACCCAGTGCAGAACCGTCCCGCGATCGAGCTGATTTCCGAACATGTCCGCACACGCTTCCGCATGAGCGACTCGCCGCTGGCGTAGCCCTACACCCACGCGAGATTGCCCCATACATTCTAGGACGAACATTCTAGAACGAAAAAAAGGACGGCTTTCGCCGTCCTTTTTTCGCTAGCTTTCAAACCTAGAACCCCCAGACCTAGAACGAGTACCGCAGCGCGAACTGCATGACGCGCGGTGTGGTCATGGTCTTCGTATACTCGCCGAAGGTTGAGCCGCTGGCCACGCTGTTGTTCCCAATGTTTTGCATGCTGCCTACATCGAAGCGCGGCGTATTGGTGGTGTTGAAGACCTCCCAGCTAAAGCGCACGTTCTGGTGCTCAGTGATCGCCCAAGCCTTGGCGAGCCCGGAGTCGATGCCGAAATAACCGGGGCCTCGCAAGTTGTTTCGTTGCCCGGACTCCCCGGGATAGGCATGACGAAACAGCGTTCCCACCTGATTGGGATCGCCTTGAAATACGTTCGGGTTTCCACTCGGATCGGTGAACACTCCGGTCTTCGGCTTGGGACCGACGAGGACGTCGGCGGAAGTCAACTGCCAGTTCGTCGCCCAGAAACCGAGTCCCGGCTCGACGGTAAAGGGATAGCCGCTCGTCCAGCGATAAATCCCGGTCAAGGTCCAGCCGCCTACAATGGCTTGGCCCACCCCATGCATATTGCCCGCGAAATGCTTGCCGCGGCCCACGGGGATATCCCAAACCCAGTTGGCGTTCAGTTGGTGGGTCGTGTCAAAGTCCGAGACCGATCTCAACGCTCCTGGGGCCCAGGAGTTGATGATCTGACTGGCAAATCCGCCCCCTTGAAATTCATTGATGCGCTCCGCATTTGATCCCGCGTCCATCGCTTTCGAATACGTGTAGTTGACGTCGAAATCGAGTCCGTGACCCTTATGCCGCAGCATCAGTTGCAGGCCGTTGTAAGCTGCGCTGCCAATGCTGCGCCATCCGTATAGCGACGAATACTGAGAGTCGAAGTACGCATAGGGACCCAGCGCCGAACAGGATGGCACGCAGAGATCGGGAACATCAAGATTGAACAAAGCAGAGGTCTCATTACCGACGTAGCAGGAGGTCATGTCGTATACCGCTTGGGTGGCAGTATAGTTCGTGGCGCTGGCGCTATCTCCCGGGGCGCAGCCCAGGTTTGCTGTGCTTCCCGGGGGACCGAAGCCCAACTGCCCCGCCGCGCCGGGGAAAAGATTTTCCCAGTACGGGATCGGGGCGAGGCTACTGATATCCGTGCCTGCGTTGTAGGCCTTCGAAAGTTGAGTCATCGCCGAGAAATAGTCCGTCTTCGACTTGGGGTCGACGAGGTCCAGCGGCATTGCCAGGTCTTCTTCCTGCAGCAGGTGGTGCGAGAGCCGTCCGATGTAGGATGCCTCGACCACAAATCCGTTTTGCAGTTCACGAGTCAGCGAAAAATCGAACACTTCGGAATATGGCGTTTGCATCTTGTTGTCCATGCCCCAAGTGATTTCGAACCCCCCAGTGTCGAGAGTGCTGGGTGGGACCAGAGGAAATGACCCAGCAGGTGCCGGAAGGACCAGCGGCGGCGGAATGGTGTTAAGGCCGGTGAAACGCGGCGCTGTATCCGGCGACAAGACGCTGGCAGGATTCGATAGTTGTGTGCTCAAGCCAAACGAACCGTTCTTGTCGAACGAGTTGACAATGCCCTCGCCAAAGTGATCGTAGTAAATACCGAATCCACCGCGAACTGAGGTTTTGCCGCTGCTGCCCAGCAAGTGGCTGAGCCATCCGGTACCGCTTGAATTCGGAGACCACGCAAACGCAATGCGAGGTGCAATGTTTTTGTAATCCATCGCCCAATACGGACTCCCGTTGTTCGCCTTGCCATCAAGGCCGATTTGGAGTAGCGGAGCATAGGGTTGTCCCTGCAGCATGCCTTGCGCTCGCTGGTTGAACCAGTCGTGAATGCTGGTCGTTGGCGCAACTTGAAGTCCTGTAGTTTCATAGGGCGGTTGCAGCAGGGTGTAGCGCGCTCCGAAAGTGAAGGTGAAGTTAGGTTTTATCCGCCAGGCATCCTGCAAATAGGTTTCAAACTCGTTGGATTTGAAGTGCCTCTGCGCCGGCACGCCTTGAGCGAGCACGGAGCCGGTTTTTGTGCGGTTATAGTTCGAGAAGCCTTCCGAAACTATTCCCGCCAAGGTTGCCATCGCCAGGTCGTAGGCTTGTCCGTTCGCGACTGCCGAATAACCGAATGCGGCCGGATCAAGGCTCTGCCCCGTGTTGGCAAAGCCTGACAGCGTAAGCCACGAAGGGTTGGTTTCAGCTCCCAGGAAAGAAAGATCGTTGGCGGAGCGAATGTCGTTGATGATCCGCCAGTTTCCACCTAACTGAAGAGTATGGTTGCCTTTCCTCCAACTTAGGTCATCCACAAAATTATGCGTGGGCTCAATGACGATGTCGGTGCTGCTTTCGCCCTGGGGAAAATCCAAGCCGCGAAAGGTAACGACTGGCAGTGTCTGCAGGCCCGAGCCACTGACGTTGGGACGAACATAACCGTAGCGCGCGTTGTTAATCACGTTGTTGTTGATCGTCCAGACATAGCCGATCGCCAATCCCTTGGCATTGTCTTTATCCGTAACGTTGGCAGGGGCTCCGGGAAATTGCGGGGCGCTGGTTGTATCGGTCGGAACGAGTTTGTCATTCTGCAGATTGCCGCGAACGTACGCGGTCTGTTTGGAAGTTATGTTCGCATCGAACTTGACGATGTAGGTGTCCAGTTTCGAGGGAACTGCTGCAGGGAACGTGTAGCCAACGAAGTTCAGGCCGTCTCCCGCAGCGGTGCTGTTTGGGATGGGATAGCTGCCCAGAATGGGCAACACCGCTGGATTTACACCGGGGCCTAAGGGACAGGTTCCGGTCGACGTGCAATTGGGATCCATCCCTGCAATCTGCGCGGGACCGAGCTGGACCAGGCTTCCGTCTGTAGCTATGTATTGGATCGTCCCCGCCCTCAGCAACATACTGGGTACGGTGCGGGTGACCTGCAGATTTTCGTGGGTCCGTTGGCCCTCGTAGGCCGCGAAAAAGAACAGCTTGTCCTTAATGATGGGTCCACCCACGGCAGCCCCGAAAGTATTGCGGATCAGTTGTCCCGGTCGATTGGGCAGACCGGAAATATCCTGCGCCTGCTCGTTAAACCAGTCGTTGGCTTCGCCGAGATTCGAGCGGTTGTACTCATAGAAACTGCCGTGGACGCTATTGGTTCCACTCTTGGTGATCAGCGAGACCTGGGCCCCTGAGGAGCGCCCCTGGTCGGCATTGGAGTTACTGGTAGCGACCCGGAACTCCTCCAGGGAGTCCAGAGTGGTGCGCAGTGCACCCTGGAACGCGTCTCCAGTGTTCGCATCGTTGTTGTCCACACCGTCCAAGGTTACGTTCGTCTGATCGCTGCGCGCGCCGTTGACCGAACCGCCGCGGCTGTCATAAGACTGATCCACTTCCTTGCCGCCAACGTAGGAAACACCCGGCTGCAGGCTCAAGATCCAAACTGCATCGCGGCCTTCCGACGGCAGATTGAGAAGTTGCTTCGACTCAAAGGCGTTGCCGATCGAGGCGTCCTGGGTGTTCACGAGTTCCGTTTGCCCCTGGACCTCGACCACCTCAGCTGCTGCAGCTACGTTCAAATTGAAGTTCTGCGTAGCTGGCGTATCGACCAGCAGCTGCACGTTGGTCACCTTCGCCGTACCAAAACCTGCTGAAGTGGCAGAGATGGTATACGTTGCCGGAGGGATCTGAACAAACTCATATCCTCCCTGGCCGTTCGTTTTGGTGGATCGGGAAAATCCAGTGGAGGGATTCTGCAGTGTCACAGTCGCCTCGGTGACAACCGCCCCCTTAGAGTCATAAACCGTTCCCTTCACCGAAGTGGTCGCGACCTGTGACCAAGCCAAGCTGCCGAGGAGGACAAACAGACCGGCAGCCAGAGGAACCGCACGTGAGCCAGAACGCATAAAAAGCTCCCTTCACCCCGGAGGGGCGTCGATTTCTGATTTACGTCTTGCCCAGGAACTTTATGACGGAAAGGCGACCTGGGGACCTGATGGGGCGCTATTGTGCGCCGTTGCGATCACAACATTCAAGCTGAATTTGTAACATTTGTGTCTCTTGTGAAACGTTTGAATACGCCACATAACAGGCAGCGCCTCGCGCAACGCTTCCAAACGTGGAAGTTATGCCTGCCGGTGAAACAGCGCCGACGCCAGAACAATTGCTAGGGGATAGCATTCCAGAGTGTAGCGGGGTTCCGGATTTTCCAGGCTCCCGAGAAAGGCCGAACGCAGCAGCAGAAATAAAACAAATAGGCCAATGCCAAAAAATTCGCGTCCCCGGAACAGTCCCGCGAGTGCCATTCCGATGTACGCCAGATTTACCACCCCAAATCCGAGGCTGACGGCGAGCCAGCGAGGATCGTCGTTGAACTCCCACCAGCGCGGATCCGAGGGAAACAACTCCGTTCTCGGACGCAGCCACATATCCGCGATGCGGGCGGCCGGAAGCCAAAGGTAATACCGAAACGGAGTTGCCCGGACTCGCTGCGCGGCCAAGGCTGCGAAGCGGGCATCAAGTTCTGGAGTCATGTCGTGATCGCGATTGTAATCGGCAAATAGTTCAGCGGTTCGTTCGCGCTGGGATTGCGAATCGAACGCGCGAGTCGGCAACTTGGCGAGGTCAATTTCCGTTCCGGGCACGCTCCAATAAACCTCTTGCACGGAAACGTAGTCTTCGATCCAGGTCTTGACCCAGCGATTGAAGCCGTTCATCACCACGTCATCGGAGTCGGTGGCATAGCGCGGAGCCAGGGGCTGAAAGCGATGCAGGGTATCGAGATTTCGCAGCGTCCAGGGAATCAGGGGCGCGATGGCTCCGAGGGCGACCAGAACTCCCGCCCAAATAATCGATCGCGGGCTAAAACGCGCTGGTCCTTCTCCTCGCCCCGTCCGCAAACTGTGTACAAGCAGCCACAGCAGATAGCCGCCTATAGCTGCCAGTAATATGCCTCCGTCCGGCCGGAGCAGGATCGCTCCCCCGACCGAGAGTCCGCACCCGACCCAAACCAGACGTGGCCACAGCCGGCGTCGGGAAATTATGGGCGCTGCGGTCTCGCCCACGCCCAGCCCGCGGAAAGCCAAGTCGAGAGCCAGCACGGTAAAGAAAATCTCCAGCGTCTCGGTCAGAGCAGCTGCGGCGTAGTTCGCCAGAAATGGGCAGAGCGCAGCCAGCAGAAACGCCACCTGTGCGGATCGTCCGGAAAAGAGGCGCCGGGCGAGGTCGGCGATCAGAAAGCAAGTCGCCAAGTCGAACAACACTTGAACCAGGAGGACGGCGCGAAAATTGCCGACTCCAAACAGCGCGAAGATCACGGCCAGGAACGCCGGATATCCCGGCAAGCGGGCGAGTGTGGGAGTGATGACGCCCGAGTTAGTTATGCCATAAACGCCATGCTGAAGCCAGTTCTGCGCGATGTTGGCGTAAAACCGGGAATCGTCCACGATCGCCGGAAAATAAATAACCAACAGAAACCGCAAGCCCAGCGCTGCCAGGCTGGCCGCAACAAAGAACCTCGCCTTCCTCTGCACGAGTTCCCGCAACGATTCCAGCACGCTGCGAATCATACGCGTTTGGGGTAACCTCCGAGCCGGGAAAATGCATCTTATGACCCAGAGCGGCGAATCTCACCCTGCCTCGTCTAGAATTGACCGTGTGCCGTCCACGGCATACGATGAACATCGCTTCCCATGGCTGAGCCAGTCTTTTATGATCCGCGACGCGCCCGCTGGAAACGCCTGCGGCGCCTGGTCGACGTTACCGCCGTTGTCGTTTCCATATTGGTCATTTTCTTCGTTTACACGGCGCTGCGCGATGAGCCTCTGCCCGAGCTCCTTTTCTCTCCGCAGAAGCGCGCCTTCAAAGCCCTGAAGGAGAGCGAAAGAGAAAAAGCCCGCGACCGCCAAAAGAAGCTTGTTGCCCGCTCGCATCGCAAGTCCAAACTGGCCGCTTCGCAAGTCAAGTTGAATCAAGAAGAAGGGATTCGCGCGGCTTTCTATGTGCCCTGGGACGCAGCCAGTTTTTCGTCGCTGCGCGCTTACGCCCACCAGATCGACATTCTTTATCCCGACTGGCTGCATGTGCTCACCCCCGATGGACGACTCCAAGGCGTCGACGATCAAACCAATAAGTATTTTGACGTGGTGCAGGGCGGTAGCGTCCTTCCGGTCGACGATCACGTCATGCCGTTTTTGAAAACGGAAGACCCGGCGATGGAAGTCTTTCCCATGGTGAACAATTTCGATGGCAAGGACTGGCTGGGGAACGTCGTCGGTTTCCTGAACAACCCCACTGCCCGCGCGCTTTTTCGCCGCCAAACCGCACAATTTCTTGCCTCCGGACGCTACCGGGGCCTGATCGTCGACTTTGAGGCCTTCGATCCAAAAGGCCAGCCCGGCTATGTCGCCCTTCTGGAAGAATTGTCAGCAGATTTGCACGCTCGCGGGATGAAGCTGTATGTCGCGGTGCCGCCGCACAGCAACGAATACGATTATCCTGCGGTCGCGGCTGCAGCCGACGGCGTCGTCCTCATGAATTACGACGAGCATTATCCCGGCGCCGCGTCGGGGCCGGTGGCATCGCAGGACTGGTTTGTGCAGAACTTGAATTTTGCCAGGAAGGTCATCCCGCAGGAGAAAATCATCTGCGCCATCGCCAACTACGGCTACGACTGGGTGCTGAAACCGAAGAAAGGGACCCTGCCGCCGGGCGAGCACGACTCTACCAAGAGCGTTCAGGACGCGTGGCTGGCGGCGCGGGATTCCGACGAAGACGTCAACTTTGACGATGACGCGATGAATCCCCACTTCAGCTACCTCGATGAACACAGTTTTCGCCATGACATCTGGTTCCTCGACGCGGTGACGGCACTCAATCACATGCGGTCCGCGCAAACGCTTGGCATCCAAACCTTCGCTCTGTGGCGGCTTGGCTTCGAGGACCGATCGCTGTGGAGAGTGTGGGACGTGCCCGGGGATGCCGGGGCGACCGACAAACTGAAGGACGTACCGCCCGGAGCTGATGTGGATATGGAAGGCCAGGGCGAAATCCTGCGTATCGAAGACAAACCGGCTCATGGGACTCGCGACCTGACCATTGACTCGAATAGCCACCTCGTCACCGACGAGGTCTTTCAAACCCTGCCCGAGCCCTACCGGGTCGGACGCTATGGCTACAGTCCGAACAAGGTTGCGCTGACCTTTGATGACGGCCCGGACCCTGACTGGACGCCGAAGATTCTCGATGTGCTCAAACAAAAGCACGCTACGGCAACTTTTTTCCTGATCGGCATTCAGACCGACAAGTTCTCCAGCATCGCGAAACGGATTTATCGCGAAGGCAACACTATCGGGAACCATACCTTCACCCATCCCGACGTCAGCAACATCTCCACCGCGTATATGAAGGTGGAGTTGAATCTCACAGAGCGCCTTTTTGCCAGCCTGGTGGGAATCCGCGCCACGCTCATGCGCCCGCCCTATGCCATCGATGAGGAGCCCGACACCGCTGACCAGGTGCGTCCGCTCGATGTTTCGCAGGAAATGGGTTATATCACCGTGGGCAATCGGATCGATCCTGATGACTGGAGCGGAAATCCTTCGGCCGAAAAGATCTCATCCTACGTGCTGTCGCATCTGCCGCCCTGCCGCGAAGAAAATCTGCGCTGCGGCAACATCGTGCTGCTGCATGATGGCGGTGGGAATCGCGCCGAAACCGTTCGGGCCCTGCCCATGATCATCGATGGCATCCGGGCACGAGGGTATGAGGTTGCCCCAGTTTACGAACTGCTGGGCAAAACCCGGGCGGACGTGATGGCTCCCTTGCCTGCCGAGGAGCTTTGGGCAGCGCGGCTCGACCGCTTCGGCTTCTGGCTTTTCGATGCGGCGATCGTCATCATCACCTGGATTTTTCTGATCGGCGACCTGCTGATGACTGGGCGCCTCATTTTTATCGGCACGGCGGCAGTTTACGACCGCGTGCATGAGAAGATTTTCGGAAAGCCAGCGGAAGTTGCCTCCTACAGGCCGAAGGTTGCAGTGCTGATTCCGGCCTACAACGAAGACAAAGTCATTGAGCGAACGGTGCGAGCGGCGCTCAACTCCAACTATCCAAATCTGCGCGTCATTGTGATTGACGATGGTTCCAAAGACCGCACGCTCGAAGTGGCCCGCAAGGCCTTCGCCCGCGAAGCTGCCGGCGGAAGAGTTCTGATCCTCACCAAGCCCAACTCGGGCAAGGCCGAAGCGCTTAACTACGGCATCGAGCACATTGGCGACGCGGAACTCTTTGTGGGCATCGACGCCGATACCATCATCGCTCCGGATGCCATCGCCCGTCTGGTCCCGCACTTCATCAACCCCAAAGTCGGCGCCATTGCGGGCAATGCCAAGGTTGGCAACCGGGTCAATCTCTGGACGCGCTGGCAGGCTCTCGAATACATCACCAGCCAAAACTTTGAGCGGCGGGCGCTCGACGTTCTTGGCGCCGTCAGCGTCGTACCCGGCGCAATCGGCGCTTGGCGAGTCGCTGCCGTGCGCGAGGCTGGTGGATATCACATCGACACCGTCGCCGAAGACGCCGATCTCACCATGGCCTTGCTACGCCGCGGCTATCGCGTCGAATATGAAGACATGGCACTGGCTTATACCGAAGCTCCGACCAACGCGAACGGCTTGATGCGCCAGCGTTTCCGCTGGTCCTTTGGCGTCCTGCAGGCCGTTTATAAACATCGCGGAGTGTTCGCTCGCAAGGGCGCATTGGGTTGGGTGGCGCTGCCCAACATTGTAATCTTCCAGATTCTGCTGCCACTGGTATCGCCGCTCATCGACATCATGTTCGCTCTGGGCACGATCTGGTATTACGTCCAGAAACATTTTCATCCCGACTCCACCGATCCCAGCAGCTTCCATAAGTTAGTCGCGTTCTTTTTTGCCTTCCTGGTGATTGATTTCGTCGCATCGGCGATTGCCTTCGCGCTCGAACGTCGCGGCCCCGATGACAAGGAAGACGCCTGGCTTTTGAGCCAAGTGTGGCTGCAGCGCTTCGCCTACCGCCAGTTATTTTCAGTCGTGCTCTTCCGGACGCTGAAGCGGGCACTGGAAGGCCGCAGGTTCGCCTGGGACAAACTGGAGCGCACGGCCGCTGTGAACTACGTGCCGGCGGACAGTCGGGACCACGTCAACGTGGAGTAGTGATCAAAGTCTTGCAGCTCTGCATCCTGAGCGAGTCGAAGAATCACTGACCCACACCCAGCACGCTGAGCGCATCGGGACTTCCTGGTGATGTTGAGTTCCTTCTAGCGAAACAACAATGGCGCGAACTCCGCCAGATTCCGCCGCCACACCATCCAGGCATGCATTCCGGGCGTCTCGATATCGGTGTGCTGCACTCCCTTCGTCTTCAACCATTCTCGCAGGTTGCGATTCACGGTGAGGAGCCCGTCCTCGGTGCCACACGCAATCCACAGCAAACGAATCTGCTGGCTGGCCTTCGCGTCGAGCCCGGGAAAATCCTTTTCAAACTCGTCGGGCATGCCGCCCGAACTGAACGCGCCAATCCAGGCAAACTTGTCGAGATTGTTCAGTCCGGTCAGCAATGACTCTGCCCCGCCCATCGAAAGCCCGGCAATCGCGCGCGAATCGCGGCCCTTTGCGACCCGGTATTCGCTCTCCACTTTCGGCATGACTTCGGTGAGCAGCGCTTCGCGGAACCTGGAAAAGTTCTTGTCACGCACGTCAGTATGGCTCCACGCTCCCCATCCTAGGGTAATGATCTCCATGGTGCCGTAGCCGAGCGGCATTACCACGATCATCGGTTTCGCTTTGCCCTGCGCAATCAGGTTGTCGAGAATCACATTGGCGCGTCCGACCGCCGTCCATCCGCTCGCGTCGTCGCTGTATCCATGCAGCAGATACAGCACCGGATACGTCTTCTTCGAAGTAGGGTCGTAGCCGGGCGGCGTATACACGTAGAAGTCCCGCTGATCGGCGGCCACGCTGGAGACATAGAAGTGATGATGGATTTCCCCGCGCGGCACGTCATTCGTCTCCCAGGGCAGAGACGGCGGCCCCTGAACATGAACCATACTTTCGGTAGAGAGCAAGTTCGGTTTCAGCAGGTGGTTGAAAGGATCG